>JACLAC010010811.1_pt1 | contig 29639 bp, 26 predicted proteins | sample 8027881 | NCBI WGS metagenome assembly JACLAC01 (sample SAMN15725517, study PRJNA655200) | protist metagenome | isolation source: fluorescence activated cell sorting (FACS) single amplified genomes of... | place: Spain: Blaines Bay Microbial Observatory, Mediterranean Sea | collected 2016-01-19 | reverse complement strand
TGCCTTTCCCCTTTTTATTTCGACGGCCAGTGCGCTAGCTGATGGTGCTCAGCGCGCGCTCGAGGTCTGTTTTCAGGTCCTCAGAGTCTTCGAGCCCCACGCTCAAACGCACCAAACAGTTCGAAATGCCAACACTCCAGCGGTCCTCTTCGCTCAGCACACGGTGGGTGGTGGTTGCCGGATGGGTGATCAGAGATTTGCTGTCGCCGAGGTTGTTTGAAATCCGAATGAGGCGCAGCGCGTTAAGCATTTTGAAAGCATTGGCTTTGCCGCCTTCAACCTGAAAGGCCACAAGCGTTCCGCCATTCCGCATCTGCCGGATCGCGATCTCGCGTTGAGTGTGGCTTTGGAGACCGGGATAGCAAACACGGTTCACGGCGCTGTGGCCTTCCAGGTATTCCGCAACATGCTGGGCATTTTCGGCCATGCGGGAAACGCGCAAATCCAGCGTTTCCAGGGCTTTGGCCAGTGTCCAGGCATTGAAGGGGCTCAGTGAGGGACCAGTGTGGCGAATATAATGCTGCAGGTGCTCAGTGTAGAATTCCTCTGAACAGCAAATCGCCCCACCCATGCAGCGCCCCTGTCCGTCGATGTGCTTGGTCGCGGAATAAGTGATGACGTCGGCACCCAGCGGTGCGGCGCGTTGCACCACGGGAGAGGCAAAGGCGTTATCGACCACAAAGGATATCCCGGCGGCCTTGGCAATTTGACCCACCGCTTCAATATCGACCAGCGCGAGCGTCGGATTGGCCGGGGTTTCGCAGAAAAAGACCTTGGTTCGCGGGGTAATAGCGGCCTGCCAGGCCTCCAGATCCGTTCCATCGACCAAGGTAAAGCTGATGCCATAGCGGGGCAGGACATGGGTGATGACTTGCAGGCAGGAGCCAAACAGCGCCTTGGACGCGACGATATGGTCGCCGTGCGAAAGTTGGCATGCCAAGGCGGCGTGCATCGCCGCCATTCCACTGGAAACGGCCACACAGCGCTCAGTGCCTTCCAACGCTGCGAGGCGGTTTTCAAACAGGCTGACAGTTGGATTGCCGTAGCGGGAGTAGATGAAGCCCTCATCATCGCCCTTAAAGCGCGCCTCGGCCTGCTCTGCGCTCTCGTAAACATAACCAGAGGTGAGATACATCGCCTCAGCGGTTTCCCCAAAAGAAGACCGTTCCAGACCATCGTGGATGAGCTGCGACTGAATGGACCATTCGGAAGGCTGAGCGACGGTATCAGGCTTATGCAACATGGGCGCGGATCTAACTGTAACTGTAGTGGTGTAAGTGTGATGCGGCCTTGCGAGAGAGATTCCCACAAAAATCCGATTTTTCGAAATTCATTTTGATTTCTCGCCATTTGCCGGTATCAAGTTTTTCTATAGACCGAAAGAGAAGAACAAAAATGCAGTTTGACGATACTGATAGAAAAATTCTCCGCCTCATTCAGGTGGATGCAACGCTTCCGCTCGAAGAAATTGCGCGTCAGATCGGATCGACAAAGTCGCCGGTTTGGAATCGTATCAAGAAGCTGAAGGCAGCCGGCGTTATTGATCGGGAGGTCGCCATTCTCAATGGTGACGCGATCGGGCTGACCGAGACGTTCTTCCTCGCCATTCGCACCGACCAGCACACCAGCGACTGGCTGAGCCGGTTTACCGAGATTGTTACCGAAATGCCGGAAATCCTCGAATGCCACCGTTTGGCGGGGGACGTGGACTATATCTTGAAGGTCCGGGTGGCGAGCACGCGGGACTACGACCTGTTTTACAAGCGCTTCATTGGTCGAATTAACCTGTTCAACGTGACATCGAGCCTGTCGATGGAAGTCATCAAGGAGACCACGGCGCTCAAAATCTGATTGACCGCCGTGCGCGTGTCCCCTTGCGGCTTCGTCCTTGGCCTTAGTTTCCGGTCAAGGGGTTGAAGAACAGGAAGGTGACCAGCACGAACAGTGGCATGATCGCAGACATATCAACGTCGTTAAACGTGGTCAGCATGGCCGCGTTGTCTTGTGCTTCCTTGAGCCGCCGCGCAATGGTCTGGCGCAGGCGGGACATACGTACGACCTCTTCCTCGCCGCCGGGCTGGCGTGGGGGCAGCTCGTTTGTCGGCGTCAGCGCAGAAGACTTCGCCGCGACCGCGTTGGAGACATGCCCCGCCGGCCAAGAACCCGCCTTAGCCGCCTTCAGTGCCTCCGTCGGCATAATCCGCGCTGCCGCAGCTGGCGCTGGTGCAGCGGGCTTTGGCGTGGGCGCTGCCGAGACTTCAGCGGTCGGCTGTTGCATTGCCGTGGGCGCGGGCGCTGGCGCAGCCGCAGCCGCAGCGGGCGCATCGCCCTCTTCCATCAGGCCCAGAACCGCGCCAACTTCAACAGTTGCCCCTTCTTCCGCCGATACAGCCGCGACCACGCCATTGGCCGGCGCACCCACTTCGAGCGTCACTTTGTCCGTTTCCAGTTCGACCAAAGGTTCGTCCTGAGCCACTGCTTCACCGGGCTTTTTCAGCCACTGTGCCACGGTGGCTTCAGTAACGGATTCACCTAAAACCGGGACAACGATTTCTACAGCCATTCGCTGTTTTCCTTTTACTTTTTTTTGGGCGACTAGCGTCGCTTTACCGGTCCAACCAAGGCCGCTTCGACCAAAGCCGCCTGTTGTTTCTTGTGGAGCGAGCCAGAACCTGTGGCTGGCGATGCAGCCGCGGTGCGACCGGCATAGCCTGCGCGCCCTGCGGCGGCTCCCACCTGCTCAAGAACGTCTTCGATATAAGGGTCCACGTGCGTCCAGGCGCCCATGTTCTTAGGCTCTTCCTGACACCAGACGAACTCGCAATGCTTGAAGCTCTCCATCTCTTCGGCGAGCGCGATACTCGGGAAGGGATAAAGCTGCTCGATCCGGACAAGATGGACATGCTCCAGTCCGCGTTGCTCCCGCTCTTCGAGCAGGTCGTAGTAGACCTTGCCCGTGCACAGAACCACGCGCTTGGCGTCCTTTCGTGCCGCGACATCCATGGAACGGTCTTCGAGCAGAACCCGGTGGAACGTCGAACCGTTCATGAAATCCTCTTTAGGCGAGACGCAGCGCTTGTGCCGAAGCAGCGACTTGGGTGTCATCAGGACCAGAGGCTTGCGGAAATCCCGGCGCAGCTGTCGGCGCAGGATGTGGAAGTAGTTGGCAGGCGTGGTGCAGTTGGCGACCTGCCAGTTGTCTTCACCACACATCTGCAAGTACCGCTCCAGGCGCGCCGAAGAGTGCTCCGGCCCCTGCCCTTCGTATCCATGCGGCAGTAGCAGCACCAGACCGGACATCCGCAGCCACTTGGCTTCGGCGGAGGAAATGAACTGGTCGATGATGATTTGCGCGCCGTTCGAAAAGTCACCGAATTGCGCTTCCCAAAGGGTCAGGGCCTTGGGCTCTGTGTAGGAATAGCCGTATTCAAAGCCGAGCACCCCAGCTTCCGACAGCGGCGAGTCAATGATCTCCAGGCGCGCCTGATCTTCGCCCAAGGTCATCAGCGGTGTGTGTGTCGCTTCGGTTTCCTGATCCGTCAGCACGGCGTGACGCTGGGTGAAAGTCCCGCGGCGCACGTCCTGCCCAGAAAACCGGATGGGAGTACCTTCCATCAGCAGGGAGCCAAAGGCCATGGATTCAGCCGTCGCCCAGTCGAAGCCGTTACCAGATTCAAACATCTCCCGCTTGTTATCCATCAGGCGGACAACCTTCTTGTTCGGTGCGAAGTCTCCCGGCATCGATGGCAACTGTTCGGCCAGAACCATCCACTGCTCAACCGACAAGCCGGTTTTTCCGCGCCGAGGGCCGCCTTCAGCGCGTTTCAGACCTTGCCAGGAACCACCCAACCAGTCGGCACTATTGGGTTTGTAGGACTGTGCAGCCTCAAACTCTTCGGCCATGAGGGCTTGAAAGTCATCGTGAAGTTGTTGCGCTTCAGCTGGCGATATCAGGTTCTCAGCAGCCAGCTTGTCTGCGTAGAGTTTACGCGTTGGGCGCTGCTTTTTGATCTGCTTGTACATGAGCGGCTGCGTAAACGCCGGCTCGTCGCCCTCGTTGTGGCCAAAGCGACGGTAGCAGAACATGTCAATCACGACATCTTGCTTGAATTCCTGCCGGAACTCCATGGCGATACGGGCCACGTGGATGACGGCTTCGGGGTCATCCCCGTTAACGTGGAAGATCGGCGCTTCGATCGCTTTGGCAATGTCGGTACAGTAAGGGCCGGGACGCGCATTGACCGGATTGGTGGTGAAGCCAATCTGGTTATTGATGATGAAGTTAATCACCCCACCCGTGCGGTAGCCCTTCAGACCCGTCAGATCGAGCACTTCGGGCACCAGGCCCTGTCCAGCGAAGGCCGCGTCCCCATGGATCAAGATCGGCATGACCTTGGTGCGATCACTGTCGCCGTGCTGATCCTGCTTCGCCCGCGCCTTGCCCACCACGACCGGGTTAACGGCCTCAAGGTGCGAAGGATTGGGATTGAGGGACAGGTGAACGGTTTCACCGTCAAACTCACGGTCAGCCGAAGACCCTAGGTGGTACTTAACGTCGCCCGAGGCATTGACGTCATCGGGGAAAGCGAACCCCCCCAGAAACTCATTTAAAATCGCCCGGTATGGCTTGTTCATGAAGTTGGCCAGAACGTTCAGCCGTCCCCGATGCGCCATGCCGAGCACAACTTCCTTCAGCCCCAGCTGTGAACCGCGCTTGAGGATTTGCTCCAGCGCCGGAATCATGGTCTCTGCACCGTCGAGTCCAAAGCGCTTGGTTCCGGGAAACTTCTTATCGAGGAAGACTTCGAAGCCCTCTGCATGAGTCAGACGCTCCAGAATGGTCCGCTTGCCCATTTCCGTGAAGTCAGTCTTATTCTCGATGCCTTCAATCCGCTCCTGCACCCATGCTTTCTGCACCGGATCGGTGATGTGCATGAACTCAACACCAATCGACCCACAATAGGTCGCGCGGCAGCGATCGAGGATCTGCTGCACCGTCGCGTATTCGCCCAGGCCCAACACGTTGTTGATGTAAACGTCCCGGTCCATGTCCGCGGCGGAGAACCCATAGTTCGCCGGGTCCAGTTCCTCGTGCTCACCCTGCCGCTTGAGCCCCAGGGGGTCCAAATCGGCCTTCAAGTGGCCACGAATGCGGTAGGCCCGGATCATCATCAAGGCAGCAACAGAATCCTGCGTGGCAAGCTTGGCCGCTTCGGCGTCCAGACCGCCGCCGGCCTCTTTGGCCTTTTTCGCTGCTGCCGCCTGCTCGGCGGCCTCCTCAGCACTGATGGCCCCCACGATCCTGGTATTTCGCGGTTTCCAACTGGGGCCATTAAAATCACCAAACAGGGCCGCTTCGTCGTCACTCAATGCGGCAAAGAATTCTTGCCAATTGGAATCAACTGCTGACGGATTTTGCGAATATAGGGCAAACAAATCAGCAATATAAGAAGCGTTAGCGCCTGTTAGCGCGGAGAGCGGGTCGTCGTACGAGGCTGCATCACCAGCCTGATCCAGCGGTGCCATTGGTTTCCTGTCTCTACAATGGTGTGAACGGGCCTAAATAAGGGGTTCACAAGGAAGCAAACAAAACTGTGATCTAAATGTACGCCTCTCGGACAAGAATTAAAAGCGCCCCCTACTGCTGCATCTGCGACCACTGCAAGGCCTTCCTTGCATGGCTTCGTGTTTAGCGCTCCTCCGCCTTCGCCCGACTCCTTGGCATAGATTCGTGAATCGATTCGTGCATTATGAGAGTTTAATGCCTGTCTCGTCGCAATAACTCATAATTACGCGCCCAGCACTTCAAAAAGCACTTGTTTGCATAGACTTATCCCCACAAATACGTCCTTTCTAACCCCTGATTTGACACACAACTCCGTCGTCATGGCCCCCAGTATTTTGTTGCCAACGACGCAGGGAATTTCCTGATTTGAGTTGCCAGAGGTTGATTGAAATTGAGGGACGACGCGATGCGACGTTTTCTGAGACATGGTCCAGCGGCCATAGTGACCGCCGCTGCCGCACTCTTGGTGGGGTGTGAAGCGATGGAGAACAGCGACGTTGCTTCACAGCGCTTACTCCATGGCCACGCCTTCCATGGTCAGGGTGACTATGTCGAGCTCTCAAGCGCAACGGTGGCCCGTCCGTTTAATCGTGCCGCAATCTCTACGTCTGACGCTCTGGAAAATTTTCTCTGGGATCACTCTGTCCGAGCACTGATCGTCTCCAGAGGCGACGATATCGTCCTAGAGGCCTACACGGCTGATCACGACGAAACCACGCTTTGGAACACGCACGGTATCAGCACGACCATGATCGCGTCTGCCGTCGGCACGGCGATCAAGGAAGGCAAGATCCAGTCGCCGGATGAGTATATTTCCCTGCACCTTCCAACTTACGGTGGCTCTGGCCTGACATGGCGGCATTTACTGACCATGACGCCGAACCTGAAATACCGTGAAACGCCCTTCTCTCCGGTATCACAGACCGCTCGCCTGTTCACGGATGACGATTTCTCCGATCTGATCGAACAACCCGAGTTCACCGAAAATCAGCCTGGTGAGGAGTTTCAGTACAGCTCCTTAACCGCACAAGTGATGGCTGAGGGGCTCGAGGCTGTCTACGACGCTCCGATCGAGCGGATCATTACCAACGAGGTTTGGTTTCCGATGCGCTCGGAGCTGTCCGCACTTTGGTCGATCTCAGAAGAGGATCGCCAGGCCCGCGCGGGCTACGGTCTCTACATGAGCTCCCGCGATATGTGGCGGCTGGGCCGTTTCCTGGCAACCGACATTAAACATCAGGTTGATCCTGAATTCCTTGCTGAGATGCAAGGTCCAGCGGCCGGCAAGGGCCGCTTCTTCAAACGCGCCGAATCCCGCCTCTTATCCGAGGATTGGGGTTACGGTTTTGGAACTTGGTTCGTGAAATTCCCGCTGAACGGCAAACTGGTTGCGGGCTACGGATCAATTGGGTTTGGAGGCCAAACCGTCCTGAACGTACCACAGTACGACATGACGATCGCCATCATGGCGCAGGTGCCTCCTAAAGGTGGTCGAGCTGTGTTTTTCCAGTCGATATTGGAATACGCACTCAATCAGGAGGGTTGATGCAAGAATTTTGATCCCTTTTGCTTCAACTCACGCTTCTCATACTTAAAAGGCGGTTTCCTTTTTATAAGGAGACCGCCTCTTTTTTTGCCAAATATCAACGCGTCTAGAGAGGCTTAACCCAAAGCCTTGATCATCGCCTCGCCCAGGCCAGCCGGGCTGTCAGATACAAGATAACCCGCCGTTTTCATGGCTTCGATCTTAGAGCCAGCATCGCCTTTGCCACCAGCGATGATCGCGCCAGCGTGACCCATCCGCTTACCCGGAGGTGCAGAAACACCCGCGATGAAGCCAACAATGGGCTTCTTGTTTTTCTGCGTAGCATAGAAGGCCGCAGCCTCCTCCTCAGCGGAACCGCCGATCTCGCCAATCATAATGATGCCTGCGGTTTCATCGTCGGCAAGGAACAGCTCTAGACAATCGATGAAGTTCGTGCCGTTCACAGGGTCCCCGCCAATGCCGATGCAGGTCGATTGCCCCAAACCAGCCGCCGTTGTTTGCGCCACCGCCTCGTAGGTCAGGGTGCCGGAGCGGGAAACGATGCCGATTTTGCCGCGCTGGTGAATGTGTCCAGGCATAATGCCAATTTTGCATTCATCTGGGGTAATGACACCGGGGCAGTTTGGGCCTATCAGACGCGTTTTTGACCCGGAAAGGGCGCGCTTGACTTTGACCATATCCAGCACCGGAATACCTTCGGTGATACACACCACCAACTCGATTTCCGCTTCAATGGCTTCCATGATGGAATCAGCGGCAAATGGGGGTGGAACGTAGATGACAGACGCGTTGGCCTCGGTGGCGTGCTTGGCTTCTGCGACAGTGTTGAACACAGGAAGATTCAGGTGCGATTGCCCGCCCTTCCCCGGTGTTACACCACCGACAACCTTGGTGCCGTAGGCAATGGCCTGCTCGGAATGAAACGTACCTTGCGACCCGGTGAAACCCTGCGTGATGACGCGCGTGTTTTTATCGACGAGAACGGCCATGTTACGCAGCCTCCTTCACGGCTTTGGTAATCTTGTCAGCAGCGTCAGCCAGATTGTCTGCCGGGATGATGGTCAGGCCAGAGCTCGCCATGATTTCCTTGCCCTTCTCGACATTCGTGCCTTCCAGCCGGACCACCAGCGGCACCGACAGGCTGGTTTCCCGCGCCGCCGCAACCACACCGCTCGCGATGATGTCGCACTTCATGATGCCACCAAAGATGTTGACCAGAATGCCTTTGACGTTCGGGTCGGAGAGGATGATCTTGAACGCTGCCGTAACCCGCTCCTCCGTCGCGCCGCCGCCCACGTCGAGGAAGTTGGCCGGTTCGGAGCCGTAGAGCTTGATGATGTCCATGGTCGCCATGGCAAGGCCTGCGCCGTTGACCATACAGCCGATTTCACCATCGAGTTTGACGTAGTTCAGCTCCCACTGCGCGGCTTCGAGTTCGGAGGCATCTTCCTCGTCCTCATCGCGCAGCTCTTCGACGTCCTTGTGGCGGTAAAGTGCGTTGTCATCAAAGCCAACTTTCGCGTCGAGTGCGACCATGTCGCCGGCTCCGGTTACCACCAGTGGGTTCACTTCCACCATCGCACAGTCCAGCTCGGTGAAGGCTTTGTACATGGCAAACAGGAACTTGGTCGCAGACTTGATCTGTGCGCCTTCCAACCCGAGGCCAAAGGCGATCGAGCGGGCATGATGCCCCTGAATTCCTGTCGCAGGGTCGATATCGACCTGCATGATCTTGTCCGGCGTTTCCTCGGCCACGGTCTCAATGTCCATCCCCCCTTCGGTCGAGGCAACAATGGTCACGCGGGAGGTAGCGCGATCGACGAGAAACGAGAGGTACAACTCGCGCGCGATGTCACAGCCATCTTCGACGTAGAGGCGCTTAACTTCCTTACCGTCAGGTCCGGTTTGTTTGGTCACCAGGGTATTACCCAGCATGAAATCCGCCGCAGTCTTGACGTCAGCGATGGACTTTACAACCCGCACACCCCCGCCCGTTGTCCGCTCAGGATCATTGACAAAATGACCTGCGCCGCGGCCGCCCGCATGAATTTGCGACTTAACGACGAAGACAGGCCCGCCGAGCCTTTCTGCTGCTGCAACCGCCTCGTCAGGCGTGAAGGCAACACCGCCATCAAGCACGGCAACTCCGTACTTCTTCAGCAGCTCTTTGCCCTGATACTCGTGGATGTTCATGGAAAGGAAGGCTCCTTGTCATTTGCTGCTCTGTCGAGTGACAGGACAACTGATGCTTCGTCTTGTGACCGGACAATCTCAAGCCAGAGGCACCTGCGCGCAGGCGTCGCGTCTTGATCAACTGAAGTCGCACGCACAATACCCCCGCCTTAGCATGGGTCAATGCGCACACAGTGCTTATCGGTAGCGCGCGAAACGAATACGAGTCAGTTGCATAAGCCCTACGCAAAGGATCTGTAAGCCTGCATGACCAGAGGCTTCACCGATCCTCCGCATTGGGGTTATTGACCCAGGTGTCGCGCAGCGCCTCCTTGCCCGACTGCGAGTCCTGCACGAACAGGCTCTCCAACTCGTCCACTATGGCCCGCACGCGACGAATCCGCTCCGCCTCGTCGACGTTATCGAAATCGGAGCGGATTTGCTCTTTCAGCAGTTCGAGATCGTAGTCTTTAAACTTGTTGGCCGCTCGCCGGGCAGCGTAGGGTTTGACACCCAGCATTTCCAACGACTGGCGTGCAATCATCAGTGCTCCGTCAAAGGTTTCGCGCACCACGCCTTCGGCGCCTGCGCGGGTGAGGCTGAGCGCGTCCGTCCGACCCTTGGCACGCGCAACGATTTTCAGGTGCGGGAAGTTCTTCCGGGCTGTTTCAACGATTTTTACAGCCTCCCCCGGGTCGTCCACAGCAACAATCAGCAAGCGCGCCGCACCGGCACCCGCGCTGTTCAGCAAATCGACCCGTGACGGGTCGCCGTAGAAGGACTTCATGCCAAACCGCCGCATGAATTCAACCTGATCAGGGTTGTTATCCAGCACTGTCGCTTGGATCCCCTGTCCGAGCAGAAACCGGGTAATGACGGTTCCAACACGACCAAAGCCGGCGATAATGACGGCGTTTTCGTCGTCCGGCCTATCCTCTGCTCGCGGCGCTGTTTCAGCCTTAAGACGCGGTTGGATCACCATCTCGTTGAACATCAGCAACAAGGGCGTCACGACCATAGAAAGCGCCACAACCAGCGTGAAGCGCTCGGTAATACTGCGGGGCAGCACGTCTTCGCTGATCATGAAGCCGAACAGCACAAAGGCAAACTCACCCCCTTGCGCCAATAGCAGCGCGAAGGTGATGCGGTTGCCTTGTTCGAGGCGAATGATCGTTCCAAGCGCGTAAACCACCGCCGCTTTGAGCGCCACCAGGCCAACCAGCAGTGCGGCGATCACAAGGGGCTCAGCGAGCAATATGGCAAAGTTGATCTGCGCACCGACCGTGATGAAAAATAGGCCCAGCAACAATCCTTTGAAGGGCTCAATATCGCCTTCGAGCTCGTGGCGATACTCGCTGTCCGCAAGAACCACCCCCGCGATGAAAGTACCCAGCGCGGCTGACAGGCCAATCGCACCCATCAGGAACGCAATCCCAACCACGATGAGCAGGGCAACGGCCGTGAAAAGCTCACGAATGCGCGTGCGCGCGACGGTCCGGAAAACCGGCCGCAGCAGGAACCGGCCCGCTACGACGATCCCGGCGATCACCGCCACCGACACCATCGCCTGCCCCCAGGCTGGCAGCATAGTGGTCAGGTCAAAAAGCGCGTCTGACGCGGAGCCATGATCTCCACCATCGTTTCCGTGTCCATCCCCAGTGCTGGCATGATCACTGGCAAAGCCGCCTGGGTGAGCCAAAAACGGTAGTGCAGCCAGGATCGGGATGACGGCCACATCCTGGAACAGCAAAACAGAGAACGAATTCTGACCAGTTGGCGTGCCTAACTGGTTCTTTTCATTGAGGGTTTGCAACACAATGGCCGTTGATGACAACGCAAGAGCCAGTCCCAGCGCCAGCCCCATGCGCCAGTCCAAGCCAAAGACCATCCCAGTCGCCATCATCACGAATGCAGTAATGAGAACCTGTGCACCGCCGACGCCCAGAATGGGGCCTCGCAGCCGCCATAGTTTGGCGGGCTCCAGCTCCAGCCCCACCAGAAACAGCATCATCACGACGCCAAACTCGGCGATGTGAGAAATCGCCACCGCGTCGACGCCTAACCAAGCCAAGATGGGCGCAATGACCACTCCGGCGATCAGATAACCCAGGACCGAGCCCAGGCCCAGGCGTTGGAAAAAGGGCACGGCGATGACCGCGGCCGCCAAAAATACGGTCGCAAGAAACAGGAAAGAGGACGTCATCAGGCAACCCTCCCCACTTCAACCGATCGCGCCGCCAACAGTGACGCCAGTCGCCGTTCATAGGTTCCCAAAAAGTCGGCGCGCATGTCGTCGGAGACGTGATTGGCGTTGTGGAGCGTGAGCGGTGGCTCGTATGTCATGCCGCAAAGATGGGCCGTCGCTTCAAAGGGGCGGAGCAGTTCTTCGACAGTGAATTGATTGTGGCCAGCAGCGGAATAGGCGGCGTCGGACCCGCCTGTTGTGATCACCGACAGCAGCGACTTTCCCGACAAGGCCCGAGCACCTTTGCCGTAAGCCCAACCGTGTTCCAGCACCACATCAAGGTATTCTTTGAGCAGCGCCGGGGAGGAATACCAATAAAATGGGTGCTGCAAAACGATCACGTCAGCAGCATCCCAAGCCGCCTGTTCCTGTTCAACGTGAACATCGAAATCGGGGTAGAGATCGTACAGCCGACGCACGCTGACGCCATTCATGCCCTCCACCTTGTCAGCCAACATGGCCCCGGTGCGAGAGGCTTCTTCAGCAGGATGGGCAAACAAGACGACGGCGGTTGCAGACACGGCATTTCCTCGGCGTTGCCGTCCGCCGTCTGGGGCCAGGAAAGCCGGGGGGCGTGTGCCGAGCACCTGACCCTATCCAGGTACAGGTATCGCTATTCCCCCCACTTCCCGTTTGTGAAGTCTGGAAACGATCGCTAGGCCAGAGCGGCCACAGCGTCGTTCAACCCCTTCACAGCATCGACGGACTGGTTGAACATGTCGATTTCCTGATCGGTCAGCGGCAGTTCGACGATGCGTTCCACACCGTCGGCACCAATGATAACCGGGACGCCAACATACATATCATTCACGCCATATTGGCCGTTGAGCATCGCAGCGCAAGGCAAGAGTCTCTTTTTGTCTTTAATGTACGATTCTGCCATGGAAATCGCAGACGAAGCGGGCGCGTAGAATGCTGATCCAGTACCCAGCAGAGCAACGATCTCACCGCCGCCCTTGCGCGTCCGGTCAACGATGGCGTCAACCCGGTCTTGCGTGATCCAGCCCATTTTGATCAGGGTTGGCAGGTCGATACCCGCCACGGTCGTGTAGTTGACCACAGGAACCATGGTGTCACCATGCCCGCCCAGAACAAACGCGGAGACGTCTTCGACCGACACGTTCATTTCATCTGCCAGGAAATGGCGGAAGCGCGCGCTGTCCAAAACGCCAGCCATGCCAACAACCTTGTGCGCCGGGCAACCGGACGCTTCCTGCAATACCTTCACCATAGCGTCTAGTGGGTTTGTAATGCAGATCACAAAGGCATTGGGCGCGTGTTCTTTAATCCCAGCGCCAACGGCGTTCATGACCTTGACGTTGATTCCAAGCAGGTCATCGCGGCTCATTCCCGGCTTGCGCGCAACACCAGCGGTCACGATCACAACATCAGCGCCAGCTATCTCTGCGTAGTCATCTGTACCCATCATTCGCGCGTCAAAGCCCTCAACAGGGGCGGCTTCGGCGATATCCAGCGCCTTACCCTTGGCAACGCCTCCCGCCAAATCGAGGAGAACCACGTCGCCGAGATCTTTCATCCCAGCGAGCAGCGCCAGCGTTCCGCCAATGTTTCCGGCACCAACGAGTGCAATTTTGTTTCGAGCCATTCCCTTGTCCTTTTCACCAGAGAGGCGAGCAGCGGTGAACCGTTCGCCCATACAATTCCGCGCTGCCTACTCTCCCGAGTCCCGCCATCCTTCAAAGAAAGGGCGCGAATCAACCATTGAGCGTCGATATTTTGCGGATCCGTTGCCTAGCTAAAGCGGTGATTTCGCTGTGGCAAGTAACTTGATGCGTAGCTGTGTTTTGCAACGCGTAACCTAATCGCAAAGCAACTGTCCCAGAATGGGAGAGGCCCACCAAATCTTTTGCGCGAACTTAGATTTTCTTTGTCTCATAATGGTTTAGAGTCGATTTTAGTCATGAAAATAAATTAACGCGCAATTTCAGTATTCTAACGACTAGTCGCATAATTTTTTTTGCTCGATTCGCATAAGTTGGCATTCCAGTTGCGAGGACAACAGCATCTTTGGTGCCGTGCATATTTCAGCTCGAGCCTCTGATTGTTTGACAGCTCTTCTTACAGCCGACTGGAGACGCGATAATTCGCGTCTCCTTTTTTTTTGCGCGCGCGGGCTGTCCGCATTACCACTTTGATCATCCTTAACCTCGCAATCGTATTGGAACTGTCCATGTCCGGAACTATCAACGCGCGCTTGAAAGACCTGAGCATCACTTTGCCCCCTGCTACGGCACCGGTGGCCAACTACGTGCCAGTGGTTCGGTCGGGGAACCTGCTTTTCGTGTCCGGCCAGATCTGCCTTGCAGATGGCAAACCGGTTGTTGGCAAATTGGGAAATGACGTGAGTGTTGAAGACGGCGCGGCGGCGGCACGACTTTGTGGACTGGCGATCATTGCACAGGTTCAAAAGGCGCTCGACGGTGATTTGGACCGCGTGCAGCAAATCGTGAAGCTGACCGGTTTTGTGAACTCCACCGGCGACTTTGCTGACCAGCCCAAGGTAATCAACGGCGCGTCCGACCTCATGGTCGAAGTGTTCGGTGACAAGGGCCGCCACGCGCGCGCCGCCGTTTCCGCTGCGGCCCTGCCGCTGGGCGTTGCGGTTGAGATCGAAGCGATTGTGGAAGTCGCCTAAGTGACCCTCTCAAACACTGCACCCGCCGTCACACCGCGTCAGCGGGTGCTCAAGCCTGAGCAAATTCAGGCTGTTTTTGAGGTTTTTCAGGGCATCGAGCCCGAGCCCAAAGGTGAATTGGACTACGTCAACGCCTACACACTGGTGGTCGCCGTCGCGCTGTCAGCGCAGGCGACGGACGTTTCGGTAAACGCCGCCACCCGAGCCCTCTTCGCCAAAGTGACAACCCCGCGACAAATGCTGGATTTGGGCGAAGCTGCGCTCAAGGAGCACATAAAGACCATCGGGCTGTACAACGCCAAAGCCGCCAACGTGATGAAGGCCGCACAGATACTGGTGGATGACTTCGGCGGTGAAGTGCCCGAAGACCGAGCGGCGCTGGAAAGCCTGCCCGGCGTCGGTCGAAAGACTGCGAACGTGGTGTTGCAGATGTATTGGGGACATCCCACAATTGCCGTCGATACCCACGTCTTTAGAGTGTCTAACCGCATGGGGATGGCTGCCGGCAATAACCCGGATCAGGTCGAAGATGGTTTGAACCGACGCGTGCCTGCGGCCTTCAAAAATCACGCGCATCACTGGCTCATCCTGCACGGGCGCTACTTGTGCAAGGCGCGCAAGCCGGAGTGTTGGCGGTGTCCGGTCAGTGAGTGGTGCTGCTTTCGGGAGAAAACAGCAGAACCGGCACCAAAAAAACCCAAAAAGTAGGCCTCTCAATCTCGCTTCGTGCCTTGTTAAAGCCCGACAAAAGCACAGGTTAAAGGCTGTCCAAATCACCTATTTTCCATCGCCCCACGAGGAATCCACCACCCCCATGACTGATCCTGAATCGCAAATGCAAATTCGGACAATTGGCAGCATGTCGGAGGTGTCAGCAGAAATGTGGGACGCCTGCGCAGGGCAATCTAACCCTTTCGTAAAACATGGTTTTTTGTCAGCCCTCGAAGACAGCGGATCGGCGACGGCGGATTCAGGTTGGGCGGCGCAACACGTCTTGCTCGAAGACAGCGGCAGCAGCGCGCTGCTTGGCGCGGTGCCACTCTATGTCAAAAACCATTCATACGGCGAATACGTGTTCGATTGGGGCTGGGCTGATGCCTACGAGCGAGCGGGCGGGCGATATTACCCCAAGGCGCAAGTATGCGTCCCCTTCACCCCGGCAAGCGGCCCGAGGCTCCTGCTCGGTGATGCGTCCGATAGTGACACGCACAAGATTTTGGGCGACGCCCTGGTATCCGTGGCGCGGCAGCTTCAAGTTTCTAGCCTGCACATCACCTTCCCCAACAAATCCGAGTTCGACGCCCTAGGCGAGCTGGAGCATTATGAACAGCGGCTTGGCGTTCAATACCATTGGGAAAACCAAGACTATCAGAGCTTCGATGACTTCCTGAGCCAGCTCAACAGCCGGAAGCGGAAGGCGGTGAAAAAGGAACGCAGGGAAGTCGCAGAGTTGGATGTCGATATTCGGGTGCTATCCGGTCATGACATGACCGAAGCGCTCTGGGACGCCTTCTATACCTTCTACATGAACACAGCCGACCGTAAGTGGGGACAGGCCTATCTAACGCGGGAGTTCTTTTCCCTGCTGGGCGAACGCTGCGCCGATGAAGTCGTCATGGTGATGTGCTTTGAGCAGGATAAGCCGGTCGCCGGCGCCCTCAACCTGCGCGGAGGCGATACGCTCTATGGCCGGAATTGGGGATGCTCGGACGATCACAAGTTCCTGCACTTCGAAGCCTGTTACTATCAAGCCATCGATTACGCCATCACCCACGGCTTGCAGCGTGTGGAAGCGGGCGCGCAGGGATCACACAAGGTGCAGCGCGGCTACCTGCCTGCGGCGACATACTCACTGCACTGGATCGCGGACCCAGGGCTGCGAAGCGCTGTCGCCGATTTTGTCAGGCGCGAGCGGGAGCAGACCGAATATCAAATTTCCGGCATGCTGGAACACGAAAGCCCCTACCGCAAAGTTGAGCGCTAGGCCGGGCTCAGATCTCAGCCCTCTTGCGCAGTGTCTTCACCGCCATCGTCAACCGCTGTGACGCCAGCGCGCTCTAGTTCCTGATCCAGCCCTCGACCCAGCCACAGGAAAAACATGCGGAAGTCGCTGATCAGCGACCAGACGGGATGCGTGAAGGTTGCAGGCCGGTTTCTTTCAACGAAGAAATGCCCAACCCAGGCAAAGAAGTAGCCGCAGACCACAGCCACGATCAGCGAGAGCCAATGCGTGTTCAGCAGAAAATTGAAGAAAAAGATGATCGCGCCACCGGTCCCTATAAAGTGCAAAAAGCGCGTGTTCGACTTACCGTGCTCCTGCAAGTAATAGGGCCAGAATTCCGCATAGCTTGATTTCCGTTCCGCCAACGTAGTGCTCTCCTGTCTCGAATCATTGCGAGCTTGTGCCCGGATCCAAATTTAATACCGTTTTTATATATAAACTGTCCAGTGCGCAGGAAGAACCTCACCATCCCAAGATCACCGGGCCAAGATCACCGGGCCAAGATCACCGGCCCAAGATCACCGGCCCAAGATCGCCTGGCCACAAAGCCAAACAGCCGGAGAGACCCAATCTCCCCGGCTGTTAAAAAAGCACGATCCTGTCCGATGCGTCTTATTTCACTGAGGCTTCGCTGTCCGTGTCATCCGGCGCAGGCAGCTTCGCGACCTCTTCGATGGCGGCAGAAGGGAAGGTGAAGACGAACTCCTGACCATCCCAATCAATCAACACCGAACCGCCGCTTTGCAGTCTACCGAACAGTAATTCCTCGGCGAGCATCTTCTTGATCTTGTCCTGAATCACCCGTGCCAGTGGCCGCGCGCCCATCATCCGGTCATAGCCTTGCTCACCCAGTTCGGTCCGGGCCATGTCGGTCAGGCGGATGGTGACGGAGCGGTCGGAGAGCTGGTTTTCGAGTTGCAGGATGAACTTCTCGACCACGCGGCCGATGGTTTCCTTGCCCAACGCTGCGAACGGGATCACCGCATCAAGGCGGTTGCGGAATTCAGGGGTAAACAGCCGCTTAATCGCTTCCGTATCCTCGCCTTCCTTGACTGCGGAACCGAAGCCAATGGCAGCCTTCGACATCTCCGACGCGCCCGCGTTTGTGGTCATGATGACCACCACGTTGCGGAAGTTAACGGACTTGCCGTTGGCGTCGGTGAGCTTGCCGTGGTCCATGACCTGCAACAGGATGTTGAAGAGGTCCGGATGGGCCTTTTCGATTTCGTCGAGCAGCAGGACACAGTGCGGCTGCTGGTCAACCGCGTCGGTCAGCAACCCACCTTGGTCAAAGCCAACATAACCCGGAGGAGCGCCAATCAGACGGGAAACCGTATGCCGCTCCATGTACTCGGACATGTCAAAGCGGATCAGTTCGACGCCCATGGTATGGGCCAACTGCTTGGCCACTTCAGTTTTGCCCACCCCGGTCGGACCGGAGAACAGAAAGGCGCCAATGGGCTTTTCCGGTTCACGCAGGCCAGCGCGAGAGAGCTTCATGGCAGTGGACAGCGCGTCGATAGCGTCGTCCTGGCCATAAACCAACCGCTTGAGATCGCGCTCAAGCGTCATCAGCATTTCCTTGTCGTCCTTATTCACCGTCTTGGGTGGGATACGGGCGATTTTTGCAACAATGGCTTCGATTTCCTTCACACCAACGGTCTTTTTCCGTTTGGATGGCGCCGCGAGCTTGGTCGCCGCTCCGGCTTCGTCCAGCACGTCGATGGCCTTATCAGGCAGCTTCCGGTCGCCGATGTAGCGGTTGGATAGCTCCACTGCGGTGCGAATGGCTTCGTTGGTGTAGCGAATACCGTGGTGTGCTTCGTAGCTGGGTTTCAACCCGCGCAGGATTTTCACCGCGTCTTCGACCGACGGCTCATTGACATCGATTTTCTGGAACCGACGCACCAGCGCGCGATCCTTTTCGAAGTATGAGCGGTATTCCTTGTACGTCGTTGACCCAATGGTGCGAAGCTCCCCGCTTGCCAAGGCCGGCTTAAGCAGATTGGAGGCGTCCATCGCGCCGCCAGAGGTCGCACCAGCGCCGATGACCGTATGGATTTCATCAATGAATAGAACAGCACCGTCAAAGGCGTTGATTTCGTCGATCACGGCCTTCAGCCGCTCCTCAAAATCGCCCCGGTAGCGCGTCCCAGCCAGAAGCGCGCCCATGTCCAGAGAAAAGATGGTCGCGTCACTGAGCACTTCCGGCACGTCACCATCGACGATCTTCTTAGCCAGCCCCTCTGCAATGGCAGTTTTACCAACGCCGGGATCGCCCACGTAAAGCGGGTTGTTCTTGGTGCGCCGACACAGCACCTGGATCGTCCGCTCAACTTCGAGGTCACGACCAATCAGCGGATCGATTTTGCCTTCGCGGGCGCGATCGTTTAGGTTTCGGCAATACTGCTCCAGCGCCTTGCTGCCGGACTCGCCTGCACCATCCAGATCCTCTTCATCCGAGCCGCGAACGCTGCGGGTTTCGGACAGGTCCTTGTTTTTGGCAATCCCGTGAGAGACAAACTGAACCGCATCCAGGCGCGACATGCCACGTTCTTGCAGGAAGTAAACGGCGAAGCTCTCGCGCTCTTGAAACAGTGAAATCAGCACGTTGGCACCTGTCGCCTGACCGCGTCCAGAGCCCTGCACGTGCAAGATCGCCCGTTCGAAGGCGCGCTGGAAAGACATGGTCGGACGTGGATCAACGCCATCATCCCGCACCAAGTCGTCCAGCTCATTGCGCAGGAAGGTTTCGACGGCCTCGGTCAGCTCGTCAACGTCGATATCACAGGCCCGCATCACTTTGAGCGCATCGGGATCTGAAATAAGTGCGAGCAGCAAATGCTCGAGTGTACAAAACTCGTGGTTCAGTTCTGCTGCCGAAGCGAGGGCTCGGCGAAGGGTGTCTTCAAGCTCCGAAGAGAGCATTTGCTGTCCTAACTAACTATCAGTCATCTTTTTCTAGCGTGCACTGCAATGGATGTTGGTGCTTTCGGGCGTAGTCTACAACCTGTGTCACCTTGGTTTCTGCGACCTCAAAGGTGAAAACACCGCAAACACCAACACCTTGCTGGTGTACATGCAGCATCACTTGGGTCGCTGCTTGAGCGTTCATGTTGAAAAACCGCTCCAAAACGTCAACCACAAATTCCATCGGTGTGTAATCGTCGTTGAGCAGTAACACTTTGTACATGCTCGGTTTTTTGGTCTTCGGCTTCGCCTCAAGCACCGTAGCCCCACCGGGGACATTGGGTTCATCTCCCTTGCTGGGCGGTTCGGCGGGAGGGTCTGAGGCAAGAATGTCCAGCGACATGGCGTCCTGATCCGTGTTGGTGTTCACGCGTGGGTCTGGTCCTAGTCTCAACAATCTCAGGCACCGATTTTCCGGCGCGCAATGAAATTTACGGGACTGGGGCCGGGTTCAATATGGAACGACTTTGGTCGGCTGTTAATGGGTCAATTAACAACAAAGCCAGTTTCCATCTCTAAACGTGGTTAATGTTGCGCGCGCCGGATTTAATACTGACTGGCATGAGCTCAAAGGAGCTCTCCGGCACGCAGTCGTTAGGGAGAAGTGGTGACAGGTCGCCATGGTTTCAATGGCCGACCCCTCCGCCGCGTCAACGTTTCCCAGCAGGAATGGACAGTTGCTAATTTGCCCTTGACCAGTGGAGGGGGTGAGAGGTGATGTGTAGCAGGGGAAAGACACATCACCTCTCTTATTTCCCAGGCTTTCCAGACGCAGTGCTTGCCAACTGCTATCAGGGAGCTTGGGAAATCTCAGGTATTAGAGGTCTATGAGGGTCGTCGGGACTAGCCTTTATCTTGCGAGTCCAGAATGGCTTGAGTGACAGCCTGTCCGACTTTACCTTCTTCGAGCAGAACCTTAATCGTGCCATCCATGAACTGGCGATAGGCTGAAACGACAGCGCCGTTGGGGGCCAGACATTGCACTTCCAGGCTCTTGCGGTTTTTGGCAAGCTCAGAGGTGCACACGATTTCACCATAGCGGGTCGCGATTGCGAACGTATTCGCGGCGGCCTGTGCTGTCACAGGGGCCGTCAGAGCCGCGACCTGAGCGATCAATGAAATCGTCAAAGGCAGCACAATGTTGCGGAATGAAGAACGCTGGCTCCGCGCGGGGGCTGGTATCTTCTGCATCGTCTGGCTCTCCTATGTCGCGGACTATGTCCCAGTCGGTTTCTCCAGCGAGGTGGTGGACTTCGCTGGGGGGAAAAGCCGTGGGATCAGGTCCTGTTGCCGTTCTTGTTATGGCTTGAATATAGGCCATTGCGGCGCAGAGTGTTTGTCTAAACGGGCCTTTAATTGAAACAGGAACGCTCGGTTTGTTTCAGAATATTTCAGGCTCATGGTACAAATGTCAAAATTAGGTAGTTTTGGCTCGCTACATTAGCGGCGGAGGACGAAATGAGCGACGCGAACCACATCGCAATTCTGGATGATGACCCGGAAATTCGGAGCCTGCTGGAGCAGAATTTGCGCAGCTCAGGCTTTGAAGTTTCAACAGCCTCCACAGGCCGTGATCTCAAAACAATTCTGGAGCACCAGACTATCGACCTGGTGGTTTTGGACCTCATGCTGCCGGGGGAAGATGGGCTGACAATCTGTCGGGAACTTCGGGCGGACTCAAACATTCCAATTATCATGCTAACCGCCATGACCCACGAAGCCGACCGGATCATCGGACTGGAAATGGGCGCGGATGACTACCTGACCAAGCCTTTCTCACCCCGCGAGCTGGTCGCGCGGATCAAGGCAACGCTGCGTCGTCAGGGCATGATCACCTCGCAGAGCGAAGACCGTAAGCGCGTGGCCAGTTTTGAGGGTTGGAAACTCGACGTGGTGCGGCGGGAGTTGCGAGATCCGGATGGTGTTCTGGTTGATTTGACGTCCGGCGAATTTGATCTGCTCGCTGCGCTGATCGACCGTCCCAACCGCTTGATGACCCGCGACCTGTTGCTGGACATTACCAAAGGGCGGCAAGCAGACGTGTTTGACCGGTCCATCGACATCACCATTTCCCGGCTGCGACAAAAGATCGAAGAAGATCCGAAAAACCCACAGTTCATCAAGACCGTGCGCGGCAAAGGTTACATTTTTTCCGCAGAAATCGGCTGATTTTGGTGCTCGGTCGCTTGTTCGAAAACCACACGCCACTGGATCTTGCCCGCGCCTGCCTGCTCAGTATCATCGGGCTGAGTTGGTCCATCGTGATCAGCGTGGGCGGCTATCTGATTGTCCAGACCTATGGCGAAGACGTGCGGAAGGGCCCGCCCTTTGCCGATCAGGCGATGGCCGTAGCCCAAGTGCTGGAGAGCACGCCTGCTTTTCTGCGTCCAGAAGTGCTACGGGCCCTGACATCCAACTTTTTCGACGTATCACTCCAGCCAAACGCCGTTGAGCCGTCACCGGACAATTTTCAAGCGTCCATGCTCACCTTCCGTTTTCTGACTCAGAGCGCCTTTTCCGATGACACTGCACGCGGGCCGGGAGCAATGGAAGTGATTGGGATTCTTGCTGGATTGCAGCGCCCTGGACCGGAAGTCGATGGCTTGGAGGTGTTACTTTCGGATGGAACCCAAGTGGGATTTGTGCTGCGCAAGCCGTTCAAAAGACGGGATGATTTGCTGCGCCAGCTGTTCTACCTGTTTGTTATTGGTTCAACTATCATCACCATATCCATGATTTTGGTCTACCGACTGGGCAACCCCCTGGGTACGTTCAAGGAGGCGACATTACGCCTCGCCGACGACATTGAGGCGCCACCGCTGGATGAAAACCAAGGCGTGGCTGAGGTTAGAGCCGTTTCCAAGACGCTCAACGCCATGCAGCAGCGGATCAAGGATTACCTCGCCGAGCGGACCACCATGCTCGCCGCCATATCGCACGACATTCGCACCGGACTGTTTCGACTGCGGATGCGGTCAGAAAAGCTCACTGACCCAACAGAGAGGGCCAAGGCGCTGGAAGATGCGGACGAAATGGCCGCCATTCTTGACGACATGCTGACCTTTGCTCGATCGGACCAGAACGATGTTGGCTTTGAAAAGTTGTCCCTGCCCTCTCTGCTGACGTCGATCTGCGATAACCTTGAAGATCAGGGCAAGGACGCACGCTTCGAGAGCGGAGGGCGAATGACGGTCATGGGTGACCGCACATCTCTCAAGCGCGGTTTTCTCAATCTGATCGAAAACGGCACCAAATACGGTCTTCGATCTCGCGTGACGACCGAGCGCACGGATGATGGACGGGCGCGGGTGATCATTGACGATGATGGCCCAGGCATCCCCGAAGACCAACGCCAGGCTGTGTTCCAGCCTTTCGTCCGCTTGGAAGATTCCCGCAACCGGATGACCGGCGGAACGGGTCTGGGATTGGCGATCGTGAAAAAGGTGATGGACCGCCACGGTGCTGACCTAACTCTTTCAAGAGCCCCGAGTGGCGGCCTGCGCGTGATCGTGGACCTCGATTTAGCCTGATTTGGGTCCTGCCACCCCTGCATTCAGCGGCGCCTTGGGCAGCCCCAGGCGCGCGGTGGTTTCTGAGAGCGTCAGCGCACCGCCGAGGAGTAGACTTGCAGTCCGCGCCAACTCCCATCTGTAATCAAGGGCCAAAGTATGCGCATTTTCAATGCCCTCAAGCTGCCAGATCGCCTCATCCGCTTCATCAATCAAGTCGAGCCGAAGTTGCCCTTCCGCAGCGCTCAAAAGGCTGCGCAAGGCCGTCAGCAACACTGCTGACGAACCGGCGACGCGCACCGCGTTCAGACCCATTTCAGCCACCGAGATCCGGATTTTAGCCCCGTACAACTCCTGTATCGTTGCCAACACTGTTGGAAAGGCAACCGTCAGCGCCGTGTCGTCTTTGCGCTCATCCAGCTTGGTTTTCAGCGCAAGCAGTTCCATCCAGTCGTCAACAGCACCGAGCACCCTTTGAGCCTCTGTTTGCAAATCCTTCTGACCCTCCAAGTCCTGAACCACCCTGGTCAGCGGTAACCGGAAGTCCCAGCGGAGGGTGTCGAACAAGGCCTCTCGCGTTGTCAGATCCCAGTCTGACTGTGCATGGGCATTGCTCAGTCGCTCGTGGTGGAGGGCCAGATCGTTGTATTGCTGGACAGCCGTCTGATTGCGATCTTCAACGCCGCTCAGCGGTTGAAGCAGCAGCATTACCTGCCCCTGGCTCAGGGCGGAAAGCCGAACGGAGAAGCCCGGTTGACCATCTTCATGATTGCCACCGAGAAACACCGTAGGCAGTTCCACCGGCTCCAGCCCATTAACCGGGTCAGCCATGGTCGCGATCACGTCTTCCATACCTGTTAGAACCATGAGGTGATCGGTGATTGCATCGCCCAGCGGCCAGTTCTCAACCAACCTGCCTCTGGCCGCCAAGATGATTCCAGACGGTTCGAGCACGACCAGATTGATCAACCCGCCATCGAACAAGGCCGCTTGAGCGGTGGCAAGGGGAGCATTTTCCGGCACCGGATCCCTCACCCTCGAGCCTTGAGAATATCCGAGGCCAGGCCACCAAACAGCTCGGGCACCTGATTGCCCTGTAGCGCGGAGGTCTGAACAAGTTGCAGACCCAGCGCTTTCGCCTTGGCCTGCGCCCGCCCGAGGGTCTGCGACATCTGGGGACTGCGATCCAGAAGGTCGATCTTGTTCAGCGCCAAGGCCTTGGGTCGCCCCGGAATGACGGCTTCCAACAAGCCATAATAGTGATCCAGCGAGTCGATGGTTTCAGGACGGGTCAGGTCGGCAATCAGCAGCGCACCGGCCGAACCGATCAGGTACGTATTCAGCATGGATGACCTTTGCTGTCCGCCTTCAACGTCCCACAGCACCAGATTGATTGCCTGGGTCCGCCCCGTACCAGGGTGCAGAAATTGACCTCGATGGTTGTAACAATTGACCCCGATCGTCGCCTTGTAAGTCTCTGAAAACAGACCAAGCACGTAGCGACGGATCAATGATGTTTTTCCAACGGAAAACTCACCAACGATACAAACTTTTTGGGCGAGAACGCTCAATTTTGCCCCCTTAAAGGTAGAATCTTTAGGGACGATAATTTTCCTCAATATGCAAGTCGGAAACCTACATAATGCGACTGCCGCCAGTCTGCGGGGTTGATTTCACCAACTGATAGAGCCCGGCCTCGTGTTCGAATCTCAATTCTGCTGGAATGCAGGCCCTGCGCGACTAACAGCGCTCGCGCCTTGGAGGCCATAAAGGCACCCATGTCGGGTGCCGCTTCCCGGCCCGTTACTGGGCGAACGATGGCCAAAATCTCAATGCGCGCGCCCTTAGCTTGCGTGCGGGTCAGCTCGGCGACCAGACGGGTCGTCTCCCGCGCCAATCGGACATCGGTAAAGCTGCCCGCTGCGGTAAACCCGATCAATGTTCCAGCGATGGCTTGTTCGACAACTTCTTCGACCGTGGCGTCGGCACCGGCTTGGGCGATGAGTGTTTCAAGGTTCATGGCTGGCTCACCCGAAAAGCCGTTTACGCGCAATACCTGCACGATAGCGTTTCCAACCCGATCCCTCATCGCGCCCAACGCGGGGTCGATGTCGTATGTCAAAGCCGGATAGGACTGGGCGGCATCAACCGCATTGGTTCCGGCAAGCGCGCTTCGTAGATCACTGATTTGCTGTTCGAGATCCATGATAATGGTATCGCGAATGAAGGCCTCATCCCGCAATTCGTTGACACTTGCCGAATTCGCTTCGCGTTCGATACGGGAGCCACGCAGGATCGGCCGGACTGCGTCCGTGGCGATGTTGGACAGCGCGAAGCTCAACGCCAGTCGCGGATGATTTTCGCGCAACCGTGTCTCCAACAACCCCGCCGAAGCGGCATCCGGGACCAACCCTCGCACCACGACGCTGGCCTTGTCCCGTTCATATCCGGCTTCAATGGGATAGGACTGCAATCCGTCCACAATATCGATCGATTGCTGCACCCGAGAAACGTTGCCGCTGATACGAAACGCGTTCAGCACAGCGATCAAAAGCAACGCAGCGAAAATAACGCTGGCCAGGGCAATGACGAACGTAATGAAAGACCTTTGTTTGCTCGGATGGCGCTGCTGACTGACCTCGCTTTCGGCATAGGTCACTTCCCGCAGCAGGCGTCGCAACTGCGCTTGTACTTCACCGCTCGCATCGTCAGCGAGACGGCCATCAAAAGACCCCAAGGCCTCAGCGCTTTGCGTCAGCATCAGGTTGAAGCGCTCATCAATCAGGCTGTTGATCTTGGGCGGCGGCGTTCCAATGGTTCGAACCACCAGCATAATTGATGGGGTCGCTGTGAGGTGCAGTTGGCTGTTTTCGAACTCCAGCGTCGAGAGCTCTCCACCATCTCCGGCACCAAAGGCTTCGTCGCTGAAAGACATGATGGCGGTCAGCATGCCGGACACAATCTGATCCTGTCCCTGTTCGGCTTCATCAGACGTGCTGGTATCGATTATTTTGCCGTAGGCGTCCTGGCGCAGACCGGCGATTACCGTTCCGGAGGCGCGGTCAACCAGCAAGATGCGCTCGACGTTAAAGAGCCCTTTCCGATGCAACCAGATTTCTGCCACGGGTTTGCGAGTAATCATCGATTCCAAGCGGATCTGTGCTCGCTTGTAGAGGGTTGCCGGTTCGCGCAGGCGTTCTTCGATCAGCTCCATCAGTTCTGAGATTGCCTGCTGAATGCCTTTGCGGACCAACTCTCCGGCGAATGGATGAACCGCCTGAATGAACCGAGGCTTTGCAGCGTTGATTTCACTTTGAATGTTGGTCAGCAACAAGGCGGTCAGGCGGTCCTGAACCAAACGTCTTTCATCACCCTCCAACCCATGCAAAACCTCGCCCAACACGCCGCGCACGCGCTCCGCCACCACGGGATCCGTACGGACCAGTTCCTCCACATCCTCAAGCCGGACCTTGATTTCTTGGACCAGCCGCAAGGCCGCCGCATCACTCCCGAGGATGAGCGCGCGCAGGGCTTCCAGATCGTCGGTCGGCAATTGGTCGTCGGTGCTCAAGCGAAGGAGCCTCCGTGGTTGAACGGCGGGTTAGGAATGTTAGTGACCGGGCAGCAGGCGGAGGTGACCGTGTCAGGTCTCAGCCGCAGGCGGGATCATCGCATCCGCTAAAGCCCGAAGCCCAGTGGCCAGAACCGCCCGACGTTCCCGTTCCTCGTCGAGTTTTCGTGTGGTCTCGTTCAGTTTGGTCCCGAGGCTCTTCAGCTCAGAAGTCAGACTGCCCACCGCAACCGTCAGGTTTTCCGATGATTTCGCCGCATTGTCTGCGATGAGTTGGTTCATCCCATCCAACCGGGCCAACATCTCTTCATTGATGGCGCGAACGTCGTCAGTGACGCCTGTTTGGTGGGTATCGATCTTTTTGGTCAGCGCGGTATCGACCACGGAAATGGAGTCCCGAACATCAACGACGTTCTTTTCAAGAATCTCCACACGCGTGTCGATATCGCGCTTTTCTTCGCCGAACAGCAGCTCGCGTATCTGACGCAGCTCGTCCTGGCTCTGCGGCTTCTCAGCCATAGCCTGTTCCTCAATTCAATTCATCAAATTCGTTTTGCACGCCTGAGCCTTTTTGACCCTTGTTGCGCATGCCGGGTTATGCGGCCTGCACGATGCGATACAGCAAAGGGTGCAAATCAAGGGCCAAGGGCGCGATCGTTTCCTAAAACTGAATCTAGTTGCCGAAGCAGCCTCGGGGGGATGATCCACAGGCCTAAGACTTGACCGCTGCGCAACGGGACCGCAGTTAAACGACTTGTCCCACCAAAGGCATCAGAAGAGTCACTCTATGAGCGCCAAGCGCCAACCGCCCCTTTACTCTACCCCGGCACCCGTGACGGCGGGACGGCACAACAGCATGCGGTTGTTGCCAGCCTACAGCTTTGGCTATGCGCGAGACGTGACCTCCCTGCCCCTGACAGCCGTTGAATTCCAAACAGCAAGCCGTTGTTATCCCATTGTTTTTACGCCTCAATCACCGCTTTCGCCGGTGTGCATCGTCGGCATAAAGGACAGCGGCAATCTGTTTATTGATCAGGCTGGACAGTGGCGTCCAGGGGCTTACGTGCCTGCCTATATTCGACGGTTTCCGTTCCTGCTTATGTCGGACCCTGAGAGCAAGAGGATGGTCCTGGGGATCGAGGAATCGAGTGGTCGGTTGTCAGAAGATCGCGGTGATAGGCTTTTTGAGAACCGCCAGCCAACGCCTTTCTTGAACGAAGCTTTGACGTTTTGTGCCGATTTCAACCGGCAATGGGAAGACAGCCTGGCCATGTTGCGCGCTTTTCAGGATGCGGGCATTCTCGTTGAAGACGATCGTGAAATTGAATTAGGCGAAACGCAGTCGCTTAAACTAGGCGGGTTTCTTATTGTGGATGAAAAACGCCTCAACCAAGTCAGCGAAGGTGTTTTCCTTGCCTGGCGTGAAAAAGGATGGCTGGCACCGCTCTATGCCCACCTTGCTTCCAAACATAATTGGTCCGATCTGGCGCAGGCTGCGCGGATGGCAGGGTGATGCCAAACGAACCCTCACCCTTTGATGACCTGAAGCTCGCCCACGACGTGGTTTGGAACGAACTGCGTGAGGGCATGCAGAAACCCCGCCATGCCTTTCACTGGCCTACGCTGTGCTATCTGGACGGCTTTACCCCCGTCCCCCGGACGGTCGTCCTGCGGGACCTGAACCGGTCGGAAAAGCGGTTTGAAATCCATACCGATGCCCGCTCCCGAAAAGCTGCGGTCATTCCAAAGGCCAAGCACGCCAGCCTTTCGTTCTATGACCCGCGCAAATCCCTGCAGTTGACGGTGATGGGACGCATTGAAATGCTCGACACGCGCAAGGACTATACGGAACTGGCCTGGGCCAAGCTTAACCTGGCGACCAAGACTATTTACGCCAACACAATTGATCCCGGAACGGCCATGCTGGAACCGGAAAATACGACAGTTCCGGTAGATGACATGAGCACCGAAGATCTCGCTCGGGCCCGCAAGAACTTTCGGGTTTTGCACCTGACGGCCGATCGTCTCGAAGTGCTGTCACTCAAGGGCAATCATCGGCGATTGCTGTTCGACTATGGATTGGCTGGCCAGAGGCGTGCGGCCTGGCTCGCGCCCTAGCTCACAAGCGCCCATAGCCCTGAGAGCGCGCCATGAGTTTGTGCGCTCGAATGATGTGTTACCACCCCAAAGCCTGCTGCGCGTTCTCGACGAATAGAAGAGAGCACGGCAGGTTGATCCCACGCTGATCAGCAACATCAGAACAGATTTGCATGGCATCGCGCTGAGCTTCAACCGTTGAGGCTGCCCCGTGAATGCTGCCCCAAGCTTGCGCACCTGTGTCGGTCGGCGGTGTGATTGCAAAGGCCTTCGGACCGAGTTGACCAAAGTAGGCTGAAACGTCAGAGCGCAGCTTGTCGCTGGGCGTCCAAACGGCCGTGCTGACGGCTGCTTCGAGCGCTGCTTGCTCGGTGCCAGCTTGCACGCTGAGACTTTTCTCCAGCAACTGCGTCCCCAAGCCAGAATTGGCCGCCGCGATGACTGCCAGATTATTGTCATCCACTGAATTGCAAGCCGAGATGGTCAGCGCCAGAGCCCCGCTTCCTGCGCAAAGCGCAACGGTCTTCAGATTGTGAATGATTTTTGACTGCCACATCGCCGCCGCTCCCTTTTCACCTCTATCCCTAATTTGATACATATATCTTAAAGAAAGAACAATCATCGCCAAAATCAAGATTTTTGTCTCTCTTGTTGATTTGCCATCGCTGAGGTCCCTTTGATGCTCCGTCCTTATGGAATAATTGCGGCACTCGCGATTTTTTGCGCACCGCTGACGCTTGAAACGCCTGCCTACGCCATTCCGGCCCAGGATTCCAAAATCAGTAACTCAGAAGGTGAAGGCGCCATGCGCGCCCTGCTTTCTAACGAGATACCTCAGGATTTACGGACTTTTGGCTTGAGCAGAGGTGACTTGCTGGACTTCTATGGACGGCGGAACTTCCAGCCCTTCTATTACCGTGATTTTATCTGGCGCACCGACACCATTGATGCCCTCAACGTCATGCAGTCGGCGGGCGATCATGGCCTGAAGCCGACGAACTATTGGGCCATTGGGATGGACGACCTGTCCCCGTCCTATGATTTGGATGATATCGCGCGGCGGGATTTGGTCCTGACGGCGGCGACGCTGCGCTACGCCTCTGACATCCACAATGGCCGATACCCCCAAGCGTTGAAAATACAGCCCTCAGAGGTTCTGCAGGCTTTTGAAGATGCTGGCAGCCTGCCCCAGTTTCTGCGCGAATTGGCGCCGCGCAAGAAGGAATACGTGGACTTACAGGACTACCTCGCCCTCATCCGGCGGATGGCGTCCAGCGATCTTAAGGAGATTGGCGAGGGCCCCAT
>JACLAC010021510.1_pt1 | contig 29643 bp, 26 predicted proteins | sample 8027881 | NCBI WGS metagenome assembly JACLAC01 (sample SAMN15725517, study PRJNA655200) | protist metagenome | isolation source: fluorescence activated cell sorting (FACS) single amplified genomes of... | place: Spain: Blaines Bay Microbial Observatory, Mediterranean Sea | collected 2016-01-19 | reverse complement strand
AGAGTGGGAGGCGCCGGTCTATCCGGTCAATGTCTACGGGGCGACCAAGTGCTTCGGCGAGGCTTTGGGGCGAGTTTACGCGCACCAGCATGGACTCTCGTGTATTCTCGTGCGGATTGGCGGGGCTGCGTGGAAGCAGGCACCGAACCAGGAGCCGGTGCGACGAGAAGCGGGCATTACCGCCCGCGATCAGGCCCAGCTTTTCGCCCGATGCCTGGAGGCACCGGACGCGGTCGATTTCAAGATTGTGCACGGTACGTCCGACCATACCAAACAATGGATGGATCTGGAAGTATCGCGCGAGTTGGGGTATGAGCCGGACGACGGTACGGCGAAGGGTTGAGTAGATTGAGCGGCGATAGAATGAATAAACCTGATCGCCGGTCGATGGGGCGATCAGGTTTATTTGTAGACACTCAGACGTATTGTTTAATGAGGAGCGCGGCCATTTCCTCCGCCGGCTAACAATTGAAGAGGTGGGGATGGATAGCGGTCGACCAGATGTCACAGTGGTTTATCTTTGGTTTATTTCTGCCTAAGTGCCCTCGCGTATTTTGCGGCCATTTTTGTAGTAGTAACTGTAGACGCCGACTAAGCGACCCTATTCGAAGGTGCCCACCCGTCTTATGCCCTCTTGGCGGTATTACCACTCACCCTCTGTTTGGCCCTTTTCGTATTCGCCGCTTTCCATCGGGCTGCCATCTGGATAAAAGGCGCGGTAGTAGCCGTGTTTGACCTGTTGGCCGCTTTCTTCGTCTGAGTAATACTGGTATTCTTCGATGACTTGATTGGTGTCTGGATCAGTGCGGATTTCAACTTGCAACTCTGGACCGCAGGCGATGACGAGCAGCAATAGGAGCCAACATGCCTTTTTTATCTTATTCCTCCTTTCTTTGCGATGATCGGGACACGCCGATTGGGTGTGTATTTTAGTGATAAAATAAAAAATAGTCCGTTTCAAAAATGTACAACTGAACTGGTGTTCAGTATATGAAAAAGGCTGATGCGGGTCTGCCAGCGATAGCGCCATGGATTCAAAATCTAAAAAAAATGCATTCGAACGAGGGTTTTTGTTGCACGTTTTTCACCGCTTGCACAAGGGGCGGGATGTGCTCTGCGCCGTGGGCAAACTGGAAAACGGCGAGACGTTTGGACTGATGGATACACGTCTAAGGCCTTTTTTCTATTGTCGTGCTTCAGATCGCGAGACGGTAGCGCGGCGGGTGCACGAATGCGGGGCGGAGTTGCTCGATAGTCGGTTCGAGACGCTTGATGGCGAGGCCGTATTGCGCGTCGAAAGTGCGCGTGTCGGCGCGCTGCGACGGTTGGGCAACCAACTCGAGCAGGAGGGGATTCGCACCTATGAGGCAGATCTCAATTTCGGTCTACATTGCCTGATGGAAATGGGTCTACGCGGCGCGGTGCAGATCGAAGGCGAGTGGCAAGCAGGCAAGGGCGTCGACCGGGTTTGCGTCGATCCAATACTGTCGCCGGTCGATTGTGAACCGGAACTAGCGCTATTGGTGCTCGATATCGAAACCGCCCCCGATGCCTCTGAAGTTTATGCGGTGTCGCTGGTTGGTGGCGGCACCGAGGCCAAACACCATGTCGAGGAGATCCACCTAGTCGGCGAGGCGGCGGTCGGAGATCCGAAAAATCTCTGTTGTTATGTCGACGAGCGCGCATTGTTATTGGCCTTTGCCGAGCGGGTGCAGGCGGTCGACCCAGATATCCTCTCGGGCTGGAATGTCATCGACTTCGATCTCAAGGTGTTGCAGGTGCGCTTTGCAGCGCATGGACTGCCGTTTAACTTGGGCCGCACCCAGGATGTTTCGTCGTATCGAGAAAGCAAGATCTGGGGTGGTAGCCGGATGGTGGTCTACGGGCGACAGATCCTAGACGCATTGCACTTGGTTCGCGGGACCTTGCGGCGCTATGATGACTGGCGTTTAGGCACGGTGGCGCGCGCGGTGCTTGGTCGCGGCAAGATGCTGGAGCCCGAAGACGATGAGACGATGCCCGACGCCATTGTGCACGCCTACGAGCAAGACCGAGTGGCCTTTTGCGCGTATTGTCTGGAGGACTCGCGACTGGTCTGGGATATTCTCGCTAAAGAGGGTCTGATCGAGTTGACTGTGCGGCGTGCTCGGCTGACCGGTTTGCCTTTGGAGCGAGCGTGGGGCAGCGTTGCGGCTTTCGATTTTATGTATATCAGCGCGCTGCGCCAGCGCGACTTAGTTGCGCCGACTACCGGTGTTGACCGGCGCGAGGGGCGGGGGGCGCCGGGCGGACTAGTGATCGAGCCGCAAGTTGGCTTGTATCGGCACCTTTTTGTTTTCGACTTCAAGAGTTTGTATCCGTCGATCATGCGCACTTTCAATATCGATCCTGTCAGTCACGTGCAGGCCGACGACGACTCGATTACCGCGCCGAATGGTGCTCTTTTCGCTCGCGAACGAGGGATCTTGCCCGCGTTGCTCGAAGAATTTTGGGTGCAGCGCGAAGAAGCCAAAGCGTGCGACGACGCGCTGGCTTCGTATACCTATAAGATCATCATGAATTCTTTTTACGGGGTACTGGCGACAGGCAGTTGCCGTTTCGCCTCCAGCGCTTTGGCCGGGGCGATCACCGAGTTCGGGCACTATATATTGCGCTGGGCGCAGGCGCGGTTGGAAGAACGGGGTGTGCGGGTGATCTACGGCGACACTGATTCGGTCTTCGTTGATCCGGGTTTGGCCGACTGCTGTTCTGCCGCAGAAGCCCAGGAGTTTGGGGCGAAACTCTGTGCTGAGGTCAATGGCGAATTGGCGCGGTATATCGAAGCCGAATACCGGGTCGATTCGCGACTAGAGTTGGAATTCGAGAAATACTACCCGCGTTTTCTGTTACCGCCGATGCGCAGCGGCGAACGCGGCCGCGCCAAGGGCTACGCCGGGCTGAGGGGCAGCGGCGCGGACGAACGGCTCGAAATCGTCGGCATGGAGGCGGTGCGCCGCGATTGGACCAAATTGGCGCACGAATTGCAGCGACATTTGTTGGATTTGCTATTCCACGATGCGGGGCCTGAGGCTATTGAGCGGTGTGCAGTAGAATGGGTGCGAGCGTTGCGCGCTGGCGAAAAAGACGCGGATCTTATCTACCGCAAGAGTCTACGCAAGCCGGTGTCCGACTATACTCGCAATGTGCCACCGCACGTGCAGGCGGCGCGGTTATTACCGCGGCCACAGGGTGTGATCCAATACGTGGTCACCTGCGACGGCCCACAACCGTTGGGCCACTTGAGTGCGCCGCCCGACTACGAGCACTATGCCCAAAAGCAGATTGAACCGTTGCTGCGGACCATTGCCCAAGTCAGTCCGATTGATGTGGAATCGGCGATGAAGGGGGCGACGAGTTTATTTGGCGCCGAAGTTTGGGCGGATCTGAAGCGGAAAGTATAATGAAAGGGCAAGCTGCATGGCGCTGTTATTTGGTAAACTTTGAACTTGCTATTCTACTTTGCCGCGGATCGCGGCGCGTTGTTGCTGTCTTTCCGGTTCTGCTTTTTTAAACTCGGATAACTCGTATTTGAGCTTGCGTATTTGGGCGCGGTTTTTTTCTCGCTTGTCTTCGCGTTTTAGTTGCTTGCCCTCGGAGACATTCTTTCGCGATTGCACCTTGTTGAGGTCGCGCAGGGCTTGCAAACGGCTGTGGTTTACGATCTAAACGGCTTCGCGTTTTACATCAATCAGCTGGATCGTCACTATTTTGGCGACGATGGCTCCAGCCATGGCCATTAGTTCGTAGTTGAATTCCAATTGCATCTCTCCTATTTCTCCCCAGGAAATAGATAGTTTCGGCCTTGGGTTCAAATAAAACGGGTGATGCGAGCTAAGTCTCGATGCCCTGTTAACTCCAGACCTCGCGGAAAAAACGCAGCCAATTATTGTGGAATATACCCTCGATATCTTCGGTGGAATAGCCCTTGTCGCGCAATAGTCCGTCGAGTTTCTGTAGATCGGCTATGGTGTCGAGGTCGCCGGGGGTCTGCTCGGTGCCGTAGCCGCCGTCTAGATCGGAGCCGATAGCGGCGTGGCGGGTGTTGCCGGCGAGTTGGCAGACGTGGTCAATGTGGTCGGCGACCGATGAGAGCGATAGTACGGCGGGGTCTGTTTCACCTTTGATCCAGTTGGGATACAGCATCCAGGCGTCGAGGGCGGCGCCGACGACTCCGTTGCGTTCGATGATGGCTTTGAGTTGGTCGTTGGTGAACTGGCGCTGGTGCGGCACGAGGGCGCGGCAGTTGTTGTGGCTGGCAATTACTGGGCCGGAGAAACAGTCGAGTGCTTCCCAGAAGGCGATGTCGGCGAGGTGCGTCAGATCGAGCACTATGCCGGCTTTTTCCATTTCTTTAAGGAGCGCGGGCCCCGTGTTGGTGAGGCCGCCTTCGGTGCCGGTGCCATGGGCATAGGCGCTGATGCCGTAGTGCGATAGTGAGATAGAGCGCAGACCGTCTTCGTACCAGGCATGCACTTGCTCGGGCCAGGCGATGGGGTCGGCGCCTTCCATGCTCAAGATAAAACCGAGGGGTTCGTTGGTGGCATCGCTTTCTTGCCATGCTTTGACGTGAGTGTCAAGAGCTTGTCTGTCGCCTATCATACGTATTTTTTGTTGCGCTTCTAACACGCGGTAGTAGGCTAGCTGGCCCTGGGCGCGGCCATAGGAGATTTCCTGGTGGGCGGCGTCCTTAGGGTTCGATCCCGGACGAGTGCTGCGCGCGATCACGGTAACGACGGAAAGAAATACTTCGCCCTTGCGCATTTCGGGCAGGGTGGTAGTGCTGCGTCCACGACCGGGTCCGGTCATTTTGCGTTCGATCTCGTGCGCGCGCAGAGCGTAATTTTCTAAGTTGAGATCGCGGTTGCCGTTGACGGCATTCATAGATAGGTCGAGGTGGGCGTCGATTAAGAGCATGGGGCATCGGTCCGATTATAAAGATGATGTGACAAGATTATGATATATCGAGCTATGTTTAACATCTCGTGAATTTTGAAAAGAGTATATTTTGACGTGTCTACTGTACTTAATTTGCAACGGTATTAACTCTCTCTAATGTCTCATATTCCCCGATCATTTGTCGATACACCGCTACGGCCTCTTTGTCTGGCTTGATTGTCGAGCCAGCGACCGGCTCGGTAAAAGGCGCTACGGTCTCTTGCCACGAGAGTGTATTATCCAACGAAGATTGATGGCAATGTGCCGCGCGCAATGCCGCGCCCAACGCCGCTGAATTTGTCGTTTCGAAACGGTGCACCGGGCAGTTGTGTACATCGGCGTAGATGCGCAGGATTTCGGCGTTGGCCGCGGCGCCGCCCGTGACGTAAAGCGAGGAAATGTCGACGCCCATCCAGCGCGCGTGAATGCTAGAGGAAAACGCCTGCGCTTCAATGACAGCGCGGACATTGGCTTTGGCATCGGCCTCGTTGAGGTTTTGCCGTATCACGTACGGCGTGGATACTTTAGGGACGATCTCAGGGGCGAAGTAGGGCAGCATTAAGCCGCCATTGTTGCCGGGCACGGTGATGCGCAGGGCTTCGGTAAAGCTGTTCCAATCAAAGTGGTAGGTGTTGCGCACGGCTTCCCGCGCGAGGCTGCCGTTGAGATAGCAGGTGAGCGCCATATAGTGCAACCCATCGGGCGAGGCGAAGACGGCGCCTTCTCCGGTCTTGGACGTGCGCGGTTGGTCCATGCAGGCGAACAGCGTGTCGGAGGTGCCCAGGCTCAGGGCGACCTGGCCGGGGTTGATAAGACCGAGTCCGATAAGACTGCAGGGATTGTCGCCTGAGAAAGGCAGCACCTGACAGTCTTTGGCAAAACCATAGCGGCCGACAAAATAATGGCTGATCGTGCCGACAGCTTGGCCGGGGGGAGCGATAGGCAGGAGTTTGTCGGCGAGGTTTGCGGCGGTGGCGTCTAAGGCAACAGGGCTCCATGCTCGTGCGGTAATGTCCATCATATTGGTGCCGCTACCGTCGCCGGGATCGACACCGATGAGTTTGCCGGCGAGTAGACTGGCGATATACGAGCTGACCAGGCCGATGTAGGTGGTGTTGTTATAGGCATCCGGCTCGGTCTGATAAAACTTGCGGATCTGCGGGCCACTGAAGCGTTCGAAAGCTGTATTGCCAGTTAGGGCGAGTAGTTTGTCGCGCCCGCCGACGCTTGCTTCAATCTCGGCACACTGGGCCGTGGTGGAGGTGTCCATCCAGATCGGTGCCGTTTCGCGCGAAAAAATGCCTGCGAGTTGCTCTTTGAGTGGTTGGGCCGAAGAGATGTTATGTAGGGCAGAAACGATGGTGTCGTTAAGATAGACGGTGCCGTGTTGTTGGCCGCTACCGGTGATGGCTGCTATCTGGCTCAGGTCATGGCCAAGGTCCATGAGGGTTTGCAGTAGTAAGTCAAGTGCTTCGGCCCACATCAGGGGCGCGCTGTGTACTGCTCCATCTCCGAGATCGAAGACGCCGTTTTCGACGCCATAGGTCGCTTTAAAGTGCTCGTCGAAGTTGATCGATTCCTCGGCGATGATGGTTTGGCTTTCCGTGTCGATTAGCAGACCGGTGATGGACTGGGTGCTTAAATCGATGCCCAGGTACTTGCTCATTAAAATCCCCTTCTTTATTATGTTTTGAGTCCGATAATGGCTAAATTTAAGTAATTTTTACAAAGGGAAGCAATGTAATGGAGGTAGTAGCCGTACCGTCGAAAGTTGTGAGAAAACTGGCCGAATTCGATCCAGAAGTCGAGGCGATTATCCGAGCTGAAAATAAACGCCAGCACAACAAAATTCGCCTGATTCCGTCCGAAAACTACACTAGTGAGGCAGTGCTCGAAGCCACTAGTTCGATTCTGACCAATAAATACTCCGAGGGTTATGCGGGCGAGCGTTATTACGAAGGTCAACAGCAGATCGACAAGATTGAAACGCTCGCGGTTGAGCGCGCTAAAGCGGTCTTCGGCGCTGAGCATGTAAATGTGCAACCATATTCGGGCTCACCGGCCAATCAGGCGGTTTATGTTGGCCTCTGTGCACCGGGGGATACGGTATTGGGTTTGTCCTTAGCGCATGGTGGTCACTTGACCCATGGCGACAAGGTTAGTATTTCGGGTATGCATTACACATCGGTGCAATACGGTGTGCGGCAGGAGGACGGCTTGATCGACTTTGACCAGGTCGAGTCTCTTGCTAAAAAACATCAGCCCAAGTTGCTTTTTTGCGGCACAACGGCCTATCCGCGCATTGTCGATTTTGCGCGTTTTGCACAGATTGGTCATGCGGTCGGTGCGATCGTGGTCGCCGATATTGCTCATATTGCCGGACTGGTGGCTGCCGGTGTGCATCCGAACCCGGTGCCCCATGTGGATGTGGTAACGACTACGACGCACAAGTCGCTTCGAGGACCGCGCGGCGGTATGATCATGTGCAAGTCGCAATATGCGGAAGCGATCGACAAGGCTGTCTTTCCGGGTTTGCAGGGCGGGCCACACAATGGGACGACGGCGGCGATCGCAGTGGCATTGAAGGAGGCGCAGGGCGATGAGTTTAAGATCTATTCACAGCAGGTGGTCGACAATGCGCGCGTGTTAGGTGAAGAATTGTCAGCGCTGGGTTTTGCGCTAAGTTCGGGTGGGACCGACAATCACTTGATTCTCATCGATGTAACCGACAAAGGCGTCACCGGCTATCAGCTGGCTAAGGCGTTGGATCAGGCGGGTATCGTCTGTAACTTCAATCGCGTGCCATTCGATCCCCGTCCGGCGAAAAGGCCTAGTGGTATTCGCATCGGTACTCCGGCGATTACAAGCCGAGGGTTTGGCGCAGAAGAAATGAAGCAGTTGGCAGAGTGGGTGAACCGAGTGGCCGAAGTGCGCGCAGACGAGAGCAACAAACTCGATGACCGCAAAAAGGCCTATGCCAAGATTAGGGCTGAGGTACGGGCACTATGTGATCACTTTCCAGCGCCCGGCTTACTCTATGGCGGGGACGGACAACCGCTCTAAGTAGCTGTGGCATGTTCTGGAATAAAAGCGCTAACTATGTCGTTCAAATGCCGATCTTTGTAATAATCCACAAAGGGACGGTAAATACAAAGATCGGCATGGCAAGATGTTCGCGATGCATAGCAAAACCTCCTAATGATGTGGGGGCCCGATTCAGCTTTGTCCGTTCAATGCATATAAATTACATAGCGATATCCAGCAAAAAAATGGCTATAACATGAAAATTAGTCGGATCAAGCTCTTTGTTGTCAATGTCCCCGAACGCCATTGGTGGTGGTCTGACGACATTTATGGTCAGCCTTTGCAACAGCGAGCCGAACATGGAATTTGCGCGATAGAGACCGATCAAGGGCTGACGGGGCTGACGCAGATTGAGAGATTTACGCCGCATGAGACTATGGCGAGTGTACTTCAGAGCTGGTTGGGGTGCGATATCTTAACGGTGAATTTGGCCGAGCCCAAGGCGCTGTTGGCTAGTTCGTTCGAGCAAGCCGTGCTTGATTTGCGAGGGCAGGCGCTCGGCGTGCCGGTTTGGCAATTGCTGGGTGGGCGGATGAGGGAATGTGTGCCGATCACGCAGTGTACTGGCTACAAGACACCGGAGCACACGGCGGAGGATGCGCAACGGGGATGGGAACGCGGTTTTCGCACCTATAAAATGAAGTGTATCACGGCTGTTGAGAAGACACCAGAAGAGCGGTTGCGCTATGTGGTGGATCGCATCGAGGCGATTCATGAGATCGTGCCAGATATGGCGGTGCGGCCCGATATTCGCTGGCGGCTCGAAGAGGTATGGGTGGCGCAGGAGTTGGCCAAGCGGCTTCAGGGACATTTAGTTGAATCATTGGAGAGTCCGATTACCAAGGGCGCGTCGGCGGGCACATTCTCTGAGTGGCGACGTTTGCGTGAAACGATCCATCTGCCAATTGGCGACCACGTGCGCGATAGCGACGATTTGATTCGGTGTTTTCAGGCGCAGGCGCTCGATTACGCGATCGTCGGCGGGCCGACGCATTCGGCGACCCTGGCGAACTCTCGCTTGGCCGCCGAACTGGGGATGGGCGGTTGGTCGCAGACAGTAGCCTATGGACCGGGTGCGGCGATGGGTTTGCATCTGGCTGCGTGTATGCCGCATCTTACGCAGCCGTACGATATGGTTGGGCCGATGGCATGGCAGCACGATCTGACGAATGAGGCGTTTGAGTTTGTGGATGGATCGTTGCGGGTGCCGGATCGCCCGGGGTTGGGTTTTACGTTGGATTTGGGGGCGGTGAAGGAATATTTGGTGCGGGAGCTAGTGTTTGAGTAGCTAGTTGTCGTGGGAGTGAGTCTGACGCTGCCGTGTCAGAGAATGCTCCCGAGGGTGTGAACCCTTCTCGGTAGCGGGGTGGGACGCATCAGCTTCGCCCCGTTTAAAGGCAAGTTCCCCAACCTTTACCCAACTTGGCAGGATACCACGGATTGTTGGGGTTTGTGAAGTGTGATCTTAAAACCCGGCAAATCTTACGAATATAATTGCGCCGCTAATCAGTTTCTCCCGCCGATAACGACTACAGCTAATAAATCACACCCTTAATCATTGAAGAGCGCGATGACTACCATATACGAAGAGCTAAGAATAGAGCCGATAATCAACGCCGTCGGACCCTCGACGCGGCTGAGCGGTTCGATCATGCGACCGGAAGTTGCCGAGGCGATGCGGCAAGCTTCCCAAGCTTGCGTTGATATTGCAGAATTGCAGGCCCGGGCAGGCGAAGTTATCGCCGAAGTAACCGGGGCTGAAGCCGGTTATGTGACTAGTGGGGCAGCGGCGGGACTGTTGTTGGGCACGGCGGCTTGCGTGACGGGTTTGGATCCGGGCAAGATGAATCGACTGCCAGACACGACCGATATGAAGAACGAGGTGATCATGGCGCGCAGCCATCGCAATTTCTACGACCACGCCGTGCGCTCGGTGGGCATTGAGTTGGTGGAAGTGGGTATCGCCGACCGCTTTTCCGGGGCGGGGGTGCGCGATGCTGAAGGGTGGGAGATTGGTGCTGCGATTACGGAGCGGACGGCGGCTGTGGTCTATGTAGCCTATCCACACACCCAGCCCTCGCTTGCGTCGGTGGTGGCGGCGGCGCATAAAAAAGGCGTGCCGGTAGTTGTCGATGCGGCGGGGCAGGTGCTGCCGGCGGACAACCTGCGGCGTTATATTGCCGAGGGGGCCGATTTGGTTGCGTATAGTGGTGGTAAGACGATCGGTGGTCCGCAGTCATCGGGGATTCTATGCGGGCGTAGTGATTTGATTCAGGCGGCGGCGTTGCAGCACCAAGACCTCGACGTTATGCCCGAGTTATGGGATCCTCCTGCGAGTTTGATCGATAAGAGCAAATTGCCTGGGGCACCCCAGCACGGCATCGGCCGACCCTGTAAGGTCGGTAAAGAGGAGATTGCCGGTTTGATTAAGGCATTGTGTATTTTTGTGGCGGAGGATCCGGAAGATCGTCGTCGTCGTTGGCTTGCTTTGATGCAGGGACTGCTCGATGCATGCGGCACGTTCAAACACGCTGAGATCGCATTCGAGGTCGAGCGCAAGCGCCCGGAAGTGCCGTCGGTGCGACTGGTGCTCGACGAGAATGCGGCGGGACTGACAGCGTTGGAATTGGTCAAGGCGCTGCAAGAGGGGCGTCCGCGAATTGCCGCCAATCCGACTTATGTGCACGAGGGTGCGGTCGTTTTCGGGCCGACGTGCTTGCGAGCTGGAGAGCCCGAGCAGATTGCCCGGCGCCTCGGTGAACTGTTGGATAGTTGATCATTTTGCCAATCGGTTCCCAAAATGTCTGTGTTCCATGCCGCGTTTTAAAGAAAGCACGAGTACTATGTTCGCATATATATCACTAGCCTTCTTGCTGCTCTTCAATAAGCTAAGGGCAGACTAGGTCGAACGGAATGTAGTCGCGGCTATCGACGCCCGAGCGGATGAATTTGCGGCCGCGGCGCAATCGATTTGGCAATACGCCGAATTGGGTTATTTAAAACAACAGAGTTCGGCACTACTTCAGGAGCAGTTGGCGGCAGCGAATTTTCGCATCGAACACGGCGTTGCTGGGATTCCAACGGCTTTTATCGTCGAGCGCGGTTGGGCCGCCGGTGGTGGCGCTATGGGCTGAATTCGACGCATTGCCGGGTTTGTCGCAACAGGCTGTCGCCGAACGGCGGCCCCGCGTCGCCGATGCTCCGGGACACGCTTGAGGCCACCATCTCTTTGGCACCGGATCGCTTGCGGCGGCCCTCGTTGTTGGCGAGTGGTTGCAGCGGACGGGTGGCGAGGGTACGGTCCGACTCCACATTACGCCAGCCGAAGAAGGAGGCTCGGGGAAGGTCTATATGGTGCGTGCCGGACTCTTTGACGATGTCGACTCAGTGCTCAACTGACATCTTTCGGGCCGCAACACTCCCAGTCCGCGCACGACCTTGGCCAACAAGTCGGCGAAGTTCCGCTTTCACGGCATTGCCACGCATGCGGCTATGGCCCCCGAGCGCGGTCGCTCTGCCCTCGACCGGGTCGAGGCGATGAATCAAATGGTTAACATGATACGCTAGCATTTGCCGCAGGATGTCCGGGTCCACTATGTGATTACCCGCGGTGGTGCCGCGCCGAATATCGTGCCCGAGTTTGCTGAAGTCTTCTATTATGTGTGGTATCCCGATGGCAAGATTTTACCTGAATTGTGGGACCGCGTAGTCAAGGCGGCCGGGGGTGCGGCGCTGGGCACGGGCACGACGATGGAATATGAAGTAATTCGCGGCAACTACAACAAGTTACCCAATATCGCGTTGTTGCAGCAGGTCGATGTCAATCTCCGGCGGGTTGGTTGGGTCGAATATATGGCTGAAGGGAAGGCATTTGCCCAAGAGATTGCGCACGACTTTGGGGCGGACCAAACTGGCATTAGACAGCGAAGCCGAAATCAGCCTTTTGCCCCGTGGGACTCCGAAGGCTCACCTTAGATTCTACCACCCTGCGAAAGTTGGAATGGCAATCCGCTCGTCGAATCTTGCCGAATACCGCAGTTGCTCATAAACTGTGGTCGTGTTTTCCATCAACAACAAAAAATAAGAGATGAAAATGGTAGATTATGAGCAGCCTTTTGAGTTGTTTTCCCATCGCGTTTGGCCCACATACAGGGGTGGGGCTACCTTGGATCAGATCGAGGGGAAGGATGGCGAAGACGGGCACCATCCCGAGGATTGAGTGGGTTCGGCTATTAGAGCGGCGAATATGGAGCAGGAGGATATGCCAGATGAAGGAGTGGGACGGGCCCGGGGGGGGACGGGGTGGAGTATTCGATTGAAGAATTGTATCGTGGGGAGCCGGACAAAGCCCTGGGAACTGCGCATGTTAAGGCCTTTGGGGCGCAGCCGTATCTCCTGGTAAAGTTGTTGGACGCGGCCATGCGATTGCACATACAGGTGCATCCTTCAGTAGCGTGGGCGCAAAAGCATCTGGGAGTCAACAGCGGCAAGACCGAAGCCTGGTATATTTTGGCGGCGCGGCAGGAAGAAGCTTGGATCTATATGGGCTTACAGCATCCGCCGACGCCCGCTAAGTGGAAGCGGATTATCGCCAAGCAGGATTTGGCGGCGATGGCGGCTTGTTTTGAGAAAGTGCCCGTAAAGTCGGGTGACGTGTTGTTGGTCGAGGGCGGGGTGCCGCACGCGATAGGGCCGGGGGTGTTGATGGTGGAGATTCAGGAGCCGACCGACTATGTGGTGCGCTGCGAATATGCACACGGTGGACTGGAACTGCCCGAGTCATCGCGGACGATGGGATAGGGCTTGGACCGGGTGTTGGATGTGTTTGATTACACGGGCTATCCTTTGGCCGATGTCAAAACGCGTGTCGGGCCGCAAGTCAGTGTACTAAGTGACGGGAAAGGTGGACGCGAAGAAGTGTTGCTCGGTGCACCGCAGACGGATCGCTTGGAATTGCGGCGGGTAGAATGCAAGAAGTCGATGTCGCTTGAAGCGGACGGGCGTTTTTTGATTCTGATCGTGCTAGAGGGCGAGGGCATGTTGCGGGCTGGTGGGCACCAGCTGGCGCTCAAACCTTGGTCGCGATTTTTTTGCCCGCTGATCTACCGCGGGTTGAGTTACAGGGCGGGTTGCGCATTGCACGATAATTGCCGCCTAAGTCTGTTGGTGGGTAGGCAATTCAATATGTCCCGGGACCGCGTATCAAAGCTTTTCAGCTGATCCATTGTCTCATGTCGGATGTCTTATGCGACCGCGCGTCTGCGCCGGCCTTTCCGTCTCCTGGGACCTGGTTTTTCTCAAAAAAATCACGGGCATTGAGCGCATCGTCGATCGGCTTGGTGGCCAGCAACCGCCGAGAATGTGTTAGACGCCCGCTGGGTATTGCGCCGTCAGATCGCCCCGCCGCATATTGCCGCGTCCTCAAATTGATCGGCTGGAAAGGCTACAGTTGCATCCCCCAATAGGCGGCCCCGTAGACAGCAGTCTTGTCGTTGAGCACGACCTGCACGCGGATATCTGCTAGCGGTTCGCCCATGCGTCCCTTAGCGATAAAACCTTCCATGAAGCGGCCGTCGCGCAACTTGTCGAGGATCTTTGGCGCGATTCCGCCGCCTACGAATACCCCCCCCGAGGACATTAGTTTGAGCGCCAAATTGCCCGCCTCACAGCCGTAGAGATAGGCGTAGAGGTCAAGGGCCTCGGCGGCCAACTCGCAACGTTGTTCGAGTCCGGCGCGCGAGATGGTGTCGGAGCGGTCGCCTTGGACCAACTCTTCTTTGAGAATGGCAGATTCGCGTTCGGGTTGGCGGTCGCGTAAGAAATTGTAGATCGAGGCCAATCCTGGACCGGCAACTACGCGTTCCCAACTGACGTGGCCGTGATGTTGGTGCAGATAGCGCCATAGATCGACTTCGAGCTCGGATGTGGGCGAAAAACTGGAATGACCGCCTTCGGAGGCAATCGACTGGTAGCGGTCGGTCCCCCAGCACAACCCTCCTTCCCCGAGACCAGTGCCAGCGGCGATTACGGCGATATTCCCGTCATTGTCGATGCTACCGGCGTTGAGGGTATACAGGTCGTCGGCGTGCAATGCTATAGTACCATAGGCCGTCGCCTGAAGGTCGTTTAGCAGGTGCACATCGACTCCGCCGAGAGCAGTGGAGATTTCGTTTGGGTCGATGAGCCATGGCAGGTTGACCGCGCGCACAGGCAATTGGCGCACTGGGCCAGGCACTCCCAAGACCACTTGTTTCGTGCGGATGTCAGTATCGGAGACGAAGGCTGCGATCAGGGCGCCCGGACTCGTGTAGGCCCCGGTTTCGTAGCGGCGTTCGAAGATGGGGATGAACTCTTGCGCAGTTGGGTCGAAGGCGGCGAGGTAGGTCTTGGTGCCGCCCATGTCCCCTGCGACGATTAGAGGGTCGCCCATGTCCGCCAATCTTCACCGAGCAGAGTATCGGCTTTGTTGGGGCCGCAGGAACCGGCCGGGTAGGAGGGCACGGCGCTGGAAGACGGCGTCTTCCAGGCTTCGAGAACTGGCATTAGCAGTTGCCAAGACTTTTCGATCCAATCGTTATCGGAGTAGAGCGTTGAGTCGCCGAGCAGGCAGTCGAGAATTAGCGTTTCGTAGGCCTCGGGTGTACGGCCGCCGAAGGATTCAGCGTAGCTGAAGTCCATATCGACGGTATCCAGTTTGACGTCGGGCCCGGGCACCTTGCCGTTAAAGGAGAGCGAGATGCCCTCCTCTGGTTGGATGCGGATGGTAAGGGTGCTGGGTGGCATTTGGTTGGCTTGGTCGAAAATTAGGTGCGGCGGTTGCCGGAACTGCATCGTGATCGTGCTGGTGCGTTTTTCCATGCGCTTGCCCGTGCGCACGTAAAAAGGCACGCCCTGCCAGCGCCAGTTGTCGATGGTGAACTCGAGGGCGGCGTAGGTCTCGGTGCGCGAGTCGGCGGGCACTTCGCTTTCCTGCAGATAACCTGGAACCTCGTCTCCGCCGACATTACCCGGACCGTATTGGCCGCGTACGGCGTAGCGGTCGACCTGGTCGATGAGGATGGGGCGGATAGCCTTGAGCACCTTGAGTTTCTCAAGTCGCACGCTCTCGGCGTCGAAAGAAGACGGCGGTTCCATCGCGATGACGCAAAGTACTTGCAAAAGATGGTTCTGTATCATATCACGCATTGCACCTGATTGGTCGTAATACCCAGCGCGGTGCTCGACACCGACGCCCTCGGCAGCGGTGATCTGCACGTGGTCGACATAGCGGCGGTTCCACAGCGGCTCGAAGATAGAATTACCAAGGCGGAAGACCAAGATATTCTGTACCGTCTCCTTGCCGAGGTAGTGGTCGATCCGGTAGATCTGCTCCTCGGCGAAGACATCGTGTAGCGCCTCGTTGAGGCCATGTGCTGATTCGAAGTCGTGGCCGAAAGGTTTTTCGACGATGATACGGCACCAGCCTTGGCCGTCCTGGTGTTGGCGGTTGAGGCCCGCCTTGCCCATTTGCTCGACGATGCCAAGGTAGATCTGCGGCGGTACTGAGCAATAGAAACAGCGGTTACCTCCGGTGCCGCACTCGCGGTCCAGGGATTCGAACCGCTCTCTGAGTGCGGTGTAGGTGGCCGGGTCTGCCGGATCGCCGGAAACGTATTGAATATCGGCCAAAAAGGCATCGAGCATGGATTCATCCACTGCGCCGACAAACTCGACCAAGCCTTCACGCATCTGCTGGCGAAAGTCGTCGTCGTCCCAGGTGCGGCGGGCGACACCAACGAGTGCGAAGGCATCGGGCAGCCGGCCTTGTTCCCGCAAATGCCAGATGGCCGGTATCAGTTTGCGACGGGTCAAGTCGCCCGAGGCGCCGAAGATGACCAGGACGCAGGGATCGGGGACGCGTTGGGAAGCTGTTGAGATCTGGGTCATATAGGATTCATTGGGTGTTTGGTATTCATTGGGTGGTTGATGGGTGGATGCGGCGCCTCAATCACAGTTATTTGTAGATGATATGGTTGGGCGAAATGGCTGCAAAAAGAAAGGCCACAGCGCACGCGCCATGGCCTCCCCACACCGCCTAGTGTGAGAACGTCCCCAACTTAATGGCATGGGCAAAAATTGTCAATCCCATAATGGGTCAATTGTATCACAACCTACGCTATCTGTCCAACGGGCGCAGTCGTTGTCACCGCCGGTGGAGATTGCTATATTCACGCGGTTGGGCTCGTTTTGAGAGTTAATGTCGCGATATATGGTGCACGGAGAAATGTATGGCCCAGTACCTGGTAACAGGGGGAGCGGGATTTATTGGTTCTCATCTCTGTCGGCGCTTGCTTGCGGATGGTCACGCAGTGCGGATTCTCGATGATTTGAGTTCGGGAAGCCGAATAAATATAGCTGAGATTGCCGACGAGGTTGAGTTTGTCGTCGGCAATCTGTGCGACGAGATCCTGCTCGAAAAGGTGCTGACAGGGGTTGATTACGCATTGCACCACGCAGCCGTTGCCTCGGTGCAGACTTCGGTCGAACGGCCCGTGTTTGAGCAGCAAGTCAATGCCGTGGGTACCTTGCGGTTTTTCGAGGCGGCGCGGCGAGCCGGAGTGGGGCGCGTGGTCTTTGCTGGTTCGGCTGCTGCTTATGGTAACAATCCGACCGTGCCTAAACGCGAGCAAATGATTCCCGAGCCCGAATCGCCCTATGCCATATCTAAAGTGACGGGTGAATACTATGCGCGGGTCTACAGCCAGATCTACGGTTTGGAAGTGGTGTGTCTGCGATATTTCAATGTTTTTGGTCCCCGTCAGGACCCGTCCTCGCCGTACTCCGGAGTTATTTCGATTTTTGCCGAGAGCATGCTCAAAGGCAACCCTCCGATCATTTTTGGCGACGGTGAACAATCGCGCGACTTTGTCTATGTAGACAACATAGTAGAGGCCAATATTCGGGCTTGTGTCGCTCCCGGGGCGGCTGGCCGAGTCTACAATATTGGGTGTGCGCAGAGCATCACGATACTACAGTTGGTCGCTGCGCTCAACGAGGAGCTCGGCACGGAGGTCCAACCTGACTTTAGGCCCCCTCGGCCGGGTGATGTGAGGGTTTCCCTGGCTGATATCGCGCGCGCACGCACCGAGTTGGGCTATGAGCCGGTATCGCAGTTTGCCAAGGGATTACAACGCACTATCGAGTGGATGAAATCCCTCTAAAACCGATTCTTGGCGCTTGCCGCACACATGTTTTTCTGCCATACTTGGGGCATCTTATAAGATCGCCACTAAAAATAATTGCGATCTTAATCTCGTTCGAATTTTGCTGATTTTTTCTGGATTTTTAGAAGGTTATAATTGTTTTGGCAACGATAATCGACGGCAAAAAACGCATACCCTTTATGCGCGGGATGCTGGTGCACTACTTGATCGAACGCGGTTTCAATCACGAGGATGCGCGCGAAGTGGCGAATATGGTGCGCGAGTCCCTGGGCAAGGTGGACGATGTACGCAAGAAGGACTTGGTGCAAATCGTCGACAAGGAGTTGCGCAAAAAAAAAGGAGGGCCGCAAGAAGTCGGCGATCTGGTCTTCTGGGAGCGTCAGTCCACTACCATTACCGTCGAGCGCAAAAGTGGATCGCGGCCCTTTTCCAAGGAATTACTCTCTCATTCGATACAGGCTTCTGGTTTGCCACCCGACAAGAGTTACGAGGTCGCGCGCTCGATCGAATCGCAGTTAATGGACCAGCGGCGTCAGCAGGTCACGCACTCGGAACTAGAAGAGTTGACGGCCGAACTGGTCGGAAAACACTTCGATGAATCTTTCGCTGAGCGCTATTGCCTCTGGCGAGCCTGGAGCGATGTCGATAAGCCGCTTATCGTGCTGATCGGCGGGGCGAGTGGCGTCGGTAAGACATCGTTGGCTATCTCGCTGGCTAATTTACTAGACATACCAAGGGTAGTGGCTACCGACGACTTGCGTCAGGTTATGCGATTGACGCTCTCACCCGAACTCGCGCCGGCCCTACACGCCTCATCCTATTCGGCTTGGAAAAGTGTCTCGTCGGTTGCTCGGGAAGATGCCGTGATCAGCGCTTTTCGCGAGCAGGCGCGCATGGTTTGCGTCGGGGTCAAGGCGATTCTCAGTCGCTGCATTGAGGAAAATAGCAGTGTTATCATCGATGGCGTCCATCTGATCAGCGATCTGCTTGATTTAGAGACTTATGTCGGCGAAGCCTTTATCACGTCTGTTTGCCTATGTATACCGGATCGCGAGTCTTTCGAGCAGCGTTTTGCCCAACGGGCCAGCGAGGCGCCGGCGCGTCCGGTGCATCGCTACCTGTCCCATTTGGACGAGATCCTCAAAATTCAGGACCACCTCATTGAGACGAGCGCTGCGCACGAGATTCCCGCAATCACGACTACCGCCGTTGAGAGCTTGACCAGCGAGGTGTCGATGGTTGTCAGCGAACAGTTGCAGGAACATGACGAGATTAAGAAGGCGTTGAACGCCGCGCGCAAGAAGCGCAAGAAGGCTTGACGCGGACGGTATTTTTATTGCTTAGCCTAGTTCTGTGGCCTATATTTTTCGTTTATTGTTGATAGGTGATGATGTGAAATCAAGTTGGGAAAAATGCTAGGTAAAAAGGACAACGGAGCGGTTGCCGGCGGTGGTCAGACACTCAATACGATTATTGGTCGTGGCACCCTATTTGAAGGGACGATGAAAGTAGAGAACAGTGTCAGAGTAGACGGTGTATTTAAAGGTGAGTTGTCTTGCTCGGGGGCCTTGACAATTAGCCAGTCGGGCGAGGCTTATGCTCACTTGGAGGGCAAGGATATCTATATCAACGGCATCGTGCGTGGAACAGTGCGCGCCGAAAAAGTCCGGCTGGATTCGCAGGCCCGATTTATCGGTGATATCTACTCCACCGCGCTTTCAGTTGCGGAGGGGGCGATTTTCCACGGTTCTTGTTCAATGGATATCGAAGAAAATGAAGAGTTGAATAGATTGCGCCCGAAAGACGCTAAAGGCAAAGAAATAGACAAACAGGGATCTGAACCTACGGCCCAAGTCGTCGGCAACTAATATATTCTCATTCTGCGCGTGTGTAGGGAAAAACCATCTGCATTTCGCTGCGGATGGTTTTTTTGTGTAATTGCGAAAATGTATATAAGTCAATGACTTGGCTGATGTCTGATTCGTTGGTATGGCCTTTGCTTATCCAATTGGCATTGCTCCTTTTCACTTAGCATGGACGAGGCCCTATGCCAGCCACACTCAGCCACAACGTCAATTTCAAGCATGTCAACCACAACATGCAGATCCATTTTGATAATACCGGTTCTCAGATCGAAAAAGCTTCATCGGGCATGCGGGTCAACCGCTCAAGCGATGATCCGGCCAGTTTGGCGTTGGCCAATGGCATTCGATCCGATGTCCACGCGCTGACCGAGGGCAGTCGCAATGTGCAACAGAGCATTAATATGCTGCAAGTTGCCGAAGGGGCGCTTAGCCAGATAACGGCTATGGTCCACCGGATGACGTCCTTGGCGACCCAGTCGGCCTCATCAACGTACAACGACAGTAATCGGCCTGGCGCCAATGCCGAATTTCAGGCCCTCAAGAATGAAATCGACCGCATCGCCAAAATTACCGCCTACAATAATATACATCTGCTCGATTCGGCGGAGGAGTACACGGTCCAGGCCGGGCCGTCCGGGGTCAACAACGACGTTTCGCGGATTGCAATCGGCGATATGCGCGCGACAGGGCCTGAACTCAATCTAGATCCATTGGCGACGGATTCGCAAAAAAACGCGCAAGAGGCCCTCGACCACTTGGAAACGGCCTTATTGATCGTCACAACCGAGCGCAACCACATCGCCGCCTTTCAGAACCGCCTAGAGTTGAGCGTTGAGACCACCGCCGCTATCACCGAGCGGATGCTGAGCGTCGAAGGCACTGTGCGCGACGCTGACATTGCCCAGACGCTGTCGAATTTGACCCGTTCGCAGATAATGGCGCAGGCGGCCAGCAGTTTGGCTCAAGAGGCCGATGTCGACGTCGACCGCATCATCTCGCTCCTGCAGGGTTAGGCTTCTTACTACATATATAGCAGATAGATACGGAAATCGGGATAGATCCGCACCGCCGGTGTGGGGAAGTGTATCCAGTTTAGTTGTTTTTTAAAGTGTCTAGCGAAACGGCTCTGACCGGGCAGACGGCGCGTGTCGTAGTGCAGCCCAAGCAGAATTTCGGGTTGGGCGTCGGGGAGGTTGGGGTAGCGTTTGAAACGCCCTCTGCTTTTGACGTTGCTGCCGTGTAATCCCTTGACCCCGTACCCCAGACTCAAGCCTAAGTCGTCGGGCCACAGTGCCGTGGCGCGCGCGGGCAGAAGTTGTTCCATCGCGATCGTCATCCAGACCGTCATGCCTTCGTAGTCGTCGATGATGTAATCTATATGCGGACGGTTTTCATGTTTCCGTTTTTCGGTCTCGAGATAGAGGACAGAGGGGAAATAGCTGAATTTGAAACCGATGGCGCGGGTGCGGGGAAAGAGGGCGTGTAACAGTGGTAGACTGGCCCCGGCGGTATTGGCGACGAAGTCGGGGATACTGAATCCCCATTGGTCGAAGTAGGCGTCGCGCATCTCGATCTCGAGCAGTGCGGCCCAACTCGTAAGCGTGCCCATCAACGCCGCCGAGCGGGTGTCGAAGCCGGCCCAGGCGTAGGCACTGTTCAGGGATTGCGACATGAAGAGGCCACCCATGAAATGACCGGCCTTATCGAAATTCACATAAGTCTGGCCGCCCCAATCGTTAAGCCAGCGTATACGGTCGGTTTTTTGTCCTTGGTACCACGCCCGGTCGATGTAGCGAAAGCCGATATAGCGAAAGGCGACCGCGCTGCCACCGATAAGGGCGAGGCGGTTGAGGTAGAGTTGTGGGGGCGGGTCTTCTTCGGCGGCGTCGGCGAACCCCCCCATTCCGAGTAGAAGAATGACCAATGCCGTTGACGCGGTCCGGTGGGATTTGCGCGGGTATGTATGGAAATCTGCCGGGGAACGGATTCTGTTGAGATCAGTCATTGAGTGACAAATATAAAGGTAATCGCTTTATTTAATATACGTTTCCCTTAGATGCGCACAAATTCCGCAGATGTGCGCAAACGGGGTTGACCCGCTGCGAACCACTTATCCTGCCGATGCCCGAACAAGATGAACCCCAGTCCACGACGGATGCCGTAGGCCCTCCGTCGCAACCCGCGTCCAAGCGCCGTCGCCGCCGTCGTCAGGCCCCGGTAGAAGAGATCATTACACCTGCCCACGCCGCTGCCGGGGACAAGCCGTCACCGGCTCGCCCAGGTCTCTGGCAGCGCTGGCGCCGGGAGGTGTTTGTGAACCTGGGCGTGTCGCCGCTTTTCCGCGCCTATATTTTCCTCGGCAGCATCGTCGCAATTCTGGCTTTCCTACTGTATAACGAATCGCTGATCGCCGAGTTACGCGAACATGAAAAGAGCCGAGTCGACCTCTACGCACATCTCATTTCTTTTGTGCCATTGGCCTCTGAGAAACAGGCGGCGACTATTTTTACCGAGGTGATCAACAACCCCAAAGTCGATTTTCCCAGAATTATCACCAACCACCGCGGCGAGATCATCCAGGCCTCCGGTATCCAATCGGCGGACTTGGGCGATTCAACTGGCACGGTGACCCGGTTCTTCGGAGGACTGGCGTTCTGGATGGAGCGAGAGGCGGCCTTGGTCGATACGGGGTCGGTGTCCACAGCTGAGTTGCACCGGTTAATCGAGGAAATGGATTCCCAGAACTCGCCGATCTCCTTCCACCTGTCGCAGGAGGCGGCAGGTCTGCTCTATGCGGATATGCGCTTCGCCGTCATCACCGATACCCAGGGGGAAATCGTCAAGTGGAGAGGCAAGGGGCTGCCGAGCAGTGAGGATACGACTGCTGCTGCGCTGATCCAGGTGCAACTGGCTTTGCAGGGCATGGATACTGCGGCCCCGTTGTCTTTCAGTGTTCCCGTCGCCGGGTTCAGCCATCTGCATTGGGATGGTGCCAACGCCGTTATAGTTGACGGCCAAGGGGAGGTCGAGGCGTGGTTCGGGGACCGGCTGCCCACAGGCGACGACGCGGTAGCGCGCGATTTGGTAAGGGCCTTTGTTGCGGAAAGATCCGAGGTGAGCGAGCCGCTGGCCTTTCGCATACCGGCCGAACAGTATATTCATTACGGCAACACCGACCTGGTTGACCGCATCTCGTTTGCCTCTTTGGTGCAGATTGGCGTGCTGTTGCTCTTTATCATTGTCGGCTATATCGGCTATCGCAATATAAAGCGCAGCGAACAGCGCTCCATCTGGGTGGGTATGGCGAAGGAGACGGCCCACCAACTGGGAACTCCGTTGTCATCGCTGGCGGGATGGTTAGAGCTAATCCGTCACGAGGTCGAAGCGGTACCTGTGGCCGGGCGCGACGCGCGTCTGGCGTATATCGATCAGATGGTCGGCGAGATGCAACAGGATATGCACCATCTTGACCAGGTCGCCTCGCGCTTCAGTCAGATCGGTTCGGTGCCGGAACTCAAGGAAAATGATGTGATAGCGGTGGTTGAGGAGATCATCGACTATTTCAAAAGCCGGGGTCCGCAATTCGGGCGCCACGAAATAACGGTGGAACGCCGGGATGAGTTGCCGCCGATACCGATCAACGCCGAGTTGATCAGCTGGGCCTTCGAGAATCTCTTTAAGAACGCTATTGATGCCATGGACCGACAGACCGGCAGCATTCGCATCCGGATCGGACTGATGCCCGAGGGGCAGGCGGTGCAGATTAGCTTTCAGGATGACGGCCGTGGGATTGAGCCCGAAAACATAAAACGCGTTTTCGACCCTGGGTTCAGTACTAAGAAGCGTGGGTGGGGACTGGGGTTGGCCTTCGTCAAGCGCATCGTAGAAGAATACCACAAAGGCAAGATCAGTGTCGTGCAGAGTGCGCCGGGCGCCGGTACTACTTTTGAAGTGATTTTGCCCTTGGGCAAGGGTGCGAAGCGAGGAATGTGATGGCGCTCGGGCCGTTATATAAAAGCTGTGGACTATAATTCGCGAGTATCAAGTCGAAAGGTGGTAATGAAAGACGATAGACGTAAAATTCTGTGGGCCGACGACGAGATCGACCTACTGCGTGCGCATCATCGTTTCCTTGACGAAAAGGGGTATGTGGTGACGCCGGTCAGCAATGGCAAGGACGCGATCGCGCTGATTGCCCAGGAGCCCTTCGACATCGTCCTTCTCGATGAGATGATGCCGGGTCTGGACGGGCTCTCGACTCTGGAACAGATAAAAACGATCGACCCCAATGTACCGGTGGTTATGATCACTAAGAACGAAGAAGAACAGCTGATGAACGAGGCGATCGGTCGGCGCATTGACGACTATCTGACCAAGCCGGTCAACCCCAGCCAGATCTTCATGGCCTGCAAAAAGATCCTCGATTCGCGCCAGATTCGTCAGAGCCAGGCCGGGCAAAACTATGTGTCAAAGGCCAACGAGATTCGCGACCAGCTCACGGGTGAGGTCACCTGGCAGACTTGGATCGACGTGCACCGTCGGCTCTGCGAGTGGGATATTGAGATCGCGCGCCTGCGCGACCCAGGCTTGAGCCATATGATCGAGGACCAACGGCGCGAGTGCAACCACGAATTTGGGCGGTTTATCGGGATGGACTATGCGACTTGGATTGCGGAGGAGACCGACTCGCCACCGTTGTCGGTGGACGTTGTACCCGAATTCGTCGTGCCCTATCTCGAACAGGGGCGCCAGGTCTTCTTTATTGTTGTCGACTGTTTACGCCTGGACCACTGGATGGTGATGGAACCGCAGTTGGTCGAGTACTTCAACATCAAGCGGTCGTATCATTATTCGATTCTGCCCACGGCCACGCCTTTTTCTCGCAATGCGATTTTTAGCGGGCTTTTCCCCAACGAGATAGCGAATAAGTACGGCAATATCTGGCATAATGCCGATGAAAACGAGCATAGCTTAAACCGCAACGAACACCAATATATTGACGACCAAGTCTCCGATATGGGCGTCGAGCTCAAGCCGGGATCGCACTATGTCAAAGTGCTCGACACCGGCGAGGCGCAGGGTTTGACGCGTAAAGTGCAGTCGCTAAATAAGTGGCCGTTGGTGTCGGTGGTCTACAATTTCCTCGACATGTTGGTGCATGGCCGGGCCCAGTCGGACCTGCTCAAGGAAATGGCACCCAACGAGGCGGCCTTCCGCGCGCTAGTGCAGACTTGGTTTGGAAATTCGTCGCTTTTCGAGACACTTAAAGCCATTGCGCGTACCGATGCGGTCGTGGTGCTGACGACTGATCATGGCTCGGTGCGCGGCACCCGGGCATCGGTAGTGCACGGGGACCGCGATACTTCGTCCAACCTGCGCTACAAGTACGGTCGCAATTTGCGCAGTGAGGATAAGAACGCACTGATGATCAAGGAGCCGGAGGCTTACGGTCTGCCCACGGGAGGGTTGGGGTCCAATTTTGTCATCGCTAAAGAGGACTTTTACTTTGTCTATCCCACCAACTTCAACGAGTATCAACGCCAGTATAAGGACAGCTTCCAGCACGGCGGCATCTCGCTAGAGGAAATGGTCCTGCCGGTGGCGATCATGGAGCCGAAGTAGGGTCGGATGAAAAAAACGCTAACGACGCATTCGGCCGCGCAGACTCAGGCGCTTGGCGCAGAGTTGGGGCTGGGCATGGCCCCCGGTGAACTGATCGCCTTCCGCGGCGATTTGGGCAGCGGCAAGACCTGCATGATCCAGGGAATCTGCCAGGCACTGGAAGTCGACGACTATGTCACCAGCCCGACCTTTATGCTAATCAACGAATACGCCGGTCGGCTCAATGGCAAGGAGCTGCCTGTTTACCACTTCGACCTGTATCGATTGCGAGGGGCGGATGAGCTTGAGGACCTGGGGGCGGAAGATTACTTTTACGGTCGGGGCGTGTGTCTGGTCGAATGGGCCGAACGCGCCAACGGTTTATTGCCCCCGGGCTGTCGCGAGGTATGGATGGAGTATGTTGGCGACGACGAGCGAAAGATTACTCTACGCGGAGGGTGGCGCACGCGATAAGTGACCATCACCGTCCGCAACAATATTTTAGCGCAGCGTCTTTGTATAAATATGCGGCAAACCAATCGATCTATCAAAGGGGAGAGATTTTGCAGAGGCTGAGATGGATAGCGGCGGCATTGGCCGTATGCACGGTCGTTGGGCCGGCGGTTGCCGAACGCGTCGAGTTGACGCGTTTGGTCGACAGTCCGACGGCCGGTCTCGTAGAAAAGGGCCGCTATGCGATGGATATGCGCCTTTTCGCCAATGGCGGCGTTGCCGGCCGCTTACAGGCTGGGGCACTCAAGCGCTTGAGTATAGGTCTGTCGTTCGGCGGCGAGCGGCTAATCGGCGAGGGCGATGTCGATTGGTATCCCCGCGTGGAAGTGACCGCCCGCTACCGAGTTGTTGAGGAGAACCAGATTTGGCCGGCGTTAGTCTTAGGGTATGAGACACAGGGCTATGGGGCTTATGGAGATGGGCGTTATCAGGTCAAATCCAAGGGCTATTACCTGGCGGCGAGCAAGAATTATGCTTCGTCCTTCGGACAGTTCGGTGTGCATGCCGGCGCAAATCTGTCGCGCGAAAATGCCGATGATGATGATTGGTCGGCCTGGTTCGGCCTGGATAAGAGCATCAACGACGAGTTCTCGTTGATCGGCGAATACGAACTGGCCCGCAACGACGACGGGCCGCAGGCGCGGGGCATAAAAGAAGGCTATCTGAACGTAGGTGCCTGGTGGGTTGTCGGGGCCCAGCTAAAGATAGCCCTATATCTCAAAAACACGCTGAGCATCGGCCGCTTCGACCCTAATTCGAGTCGCGAGCTGTCGGTCATTTACACTGAGGAGTTCTGATGCGCAAACGAGATGCCGGCAGCGGTCAGCGCCGCGCCATTAATCCGTGGGCAGTGTTGCGGGGGCTCTTGGTTGTCGCAGTGCTATTGATCGGCGCCATGGGTGTAAGCGCCCAGGAGGAACGGGCCATTAGCAATTTCGCTGGAGTCGGGGTGCGGGCTATGGGGATGGGCGGCGCTTTCGCTGGAATGGCCGACGACTTTACGGCTGTATACTGGAACCCCGCGGGGCTGGCGCAGATGACGAACCGCGAGATACGAGTCTCCTTTTTGCGGAACAGCAGCGATACCGAGTCCTCCCTTGACGGTAGGGCGGGGTATAGCGAATTGAGTAATACGCGTTTCGGCACTTTAGGATTTGTCTATCCCTATCCCGTACATAAGGGCAGTTTAGTTTTGGCCGCCGGTTTTACCCGCATAAAGGATTTTGACTGGAGTCTCAATCTCAAGGGGATGGACCAAGGTCTCGCGGCCGATCACACCTTTCAGCATGAGGGCGAGTCAGCCCTGGCGGCGATCGCTGCTGCGGTGGACGTCTCGCCGGCTATTTCACTTGGCGTTACCTTGGGTTTTCTCAGCGGCGAGGACCTGGCGATAAACGAATTCAACTGGACTGATCCACAGGACGAATTTCTCGAAAGACGCTTTCTCGCTCGCGATACCTTCGCCGATGACTATGAGCGGTCGCTCTACGCGGTGCTGGGCGTCATGATACGCTCGTCGCGCGACAACCCTCGCTATCGTCTGGGTGCTACAATCACCACCGGAGCTGCACAAAAGATCAGCTATGTATTTAAAGGCGCTTCTAGCGACTCGGGGTATAGCCTGGTAGAATACGATGACGGCACAGCTGAAGAATTCCCCGACGATGTTTTTCGTGATGTATATGCGCTCTCGCTGCCCTTCGAGTTTGGCCTGGGGGCCTCGGTCAAACCCCTGTCGGCGCTGACCTTAGCGGGTAGCCTACATTTTGCCGAGTGGTCACAGAGCGAGTACACGGCTACGGATGACAACGAGTTTCGCGCCAATACTTCATTTGCCAAACAATACAGAGATGTGACGCGTTATCATATTGGCGTTGAATACCAAGTTCCTACCGTCGCGTTGGATATTAGGGCCGGTTATTATACCGATCCAATTCCCTTTGTCGGTCCGCGCGATCTGGACCCGGTTGCCGATTATCGACCGATCCAGATCACGTCCGATCGCAGTTTCATCACTTTGGGAGCGGGTTTGCTGCTCGACGGCATCGTGCAAATCGATCTGGCTTGGATCAATGGATCTTTTTCGCAAGCCGAAGAGTTAGACGGCCTTATTGTCGAAACGCACGACCTCAATCGCCTCGTCTTTGGCTTGGGGTATAGCTTTTAGCTGCGATTGCCGGAAGCTGCGATATTTGGCGTAGGCCTCAGCTAACTTTTGCTCCGGACTTCGCTTTGTGTATATTAAGATCACCTAAACGATGGCCGACACCTCTTTTGGAGGTAGTATCTTAATGAAAATAAAAAATCTGATCTTTTATTCGACCTTGCCGTTGACGGCTTTATTGGCCAGTGGTTGTTACACTGTGCTAAGCAATCCCTATGCCGCTGCCGATCTACGCGAGAGCGAATTGGCCCAAGTCGACGAGAGTGAGATCGCGACTATCGGACAATTCGACGAACGCGACGAGTCGGACGATCTCTATCGCTATCCGGGCGTGCGCGGCAGCTATGGCGGTTACGGCGGCGGTTATGGTGGCGGTTATGGTGGCTATGGTGGTGGCTACGGTGGCTATGGCTATCCGGTCGGCGGCTACGGTTACAACTCGGGTTATGGCGGTTACGGCTACGACCCTTACTATAGAGGCGGTTACGGTCCCAATAGCTACGGTTATGATCCCTACTATCGCGATTCGACCGGTTACTATGTGCCGCCGGGTTATGAACTGGTCAGTACGCGTGAGCTAGACCAATTGCGCGTCGGGGGGATGGGCACGGGAACGCCTACTGTCAATCCGACCGCTGCGGCTGAGGCCAAACAGCGCGAGGAGAATATTTGGATCAAGCGCGTTGAGCCGCGCGTGCGCAGGTCCCCGACGCCAACGACGCGATCGGCGTCCTCATCCGTATCTGCGTCTCGCAGCACACCAGCGGGCACCCCCCGCGATTCTTCTGCCGCGCGGCCTGCTCCAGCGCCTGCTCCGGCCTCGAAATCGACTTCGACAAAAAAATCGGCCAAACCGAAGAAAAAGCGGCGCTGATCGTATTAGAGATTGCATAACAAAAGCGGAGGTCTTCGACTGAAAGAAGGACCTCCGCTTTTGTTGTGCCTGGTCTGTTGTTTTAGTCGCCGCTGATCTCAAAGTGCCTAGTCTGGGGCTTCGGCGGTGGGGCGATGCGGAAAAGAAAGCGCTGCAGCGGGCGGGATAGAGCCAGCAGTAACTGGCGTTCGCTCTGGTTGTTGCCCCCACCCAAAAGCTGCAGTTGCACTGGTTGGTAGTTGCGCTGTTCGCCGCCCTGCTGCCAAACCTGGTTGGAATTGAGGTTGAGCAAGCTGACCTTGAGGTCAATGGTCAGGTCCATGCCGGGATTGGGCGACATGCCACCGTAAGGATTGGGCGACATCGGCATCATGCGCGCCTGCAAATGCTTCAGTTCGACAAAAACAAGGGCGTCGAGTTCGAGTTTTTCTTTCAGCGCGGTGCGCACGGTGTCTTCGTATACGCTAGTTGAATCGAAGTGAATATCCTTGAGTTGCCAAATGATCTCGTCCTGAGTTACGATCGTGGTTTCTGGGATATTGCTCAAGCCCCTGGCCGTGGCATTGGAAAGGCGTGCCATGACCTTCTCGACATCCAGTTCCCTGAACGGTTCGATATTGGTTACGCAGATTACACCGAGATGTTCGACTTCTTCGAGGAAGGAGCTCAGTGCGGGATCGGCCTGCGTCGGTGCGCGGAATTTGACCTCTTCAAAGGATCCCCCGCGGCCACCGCAACTGGCCAGTCCGATAAGGAATGCGATAAAGGCAATGCGGATCAAAAGCTTTGTCCAAAGCTAAAGTGGAATTTGTAGTCGGAATAGTTGCCTTGTAGGTCGGTCTGCTTGGCGAATTCGAAGTTCATCGGCATCAGGAAGTAGACCAGTAGACCAAAGCCGACGCTAGCCCTCATCCGGCGTTGCCTGTGGACTTCGGGAATGGCGTACGGATCGTGGAAGGGCCAGAAGTCGAGCTTGTCGTCTTCGTTCCAGGCGGTGCCGATGTCGACGAAGGCACTGCCGTCTATGGCTGGGATAAGGAAGGTGCCCGGCCAGCCGAAAAGAATGCCGCGGACGAAGGGTACGCGCAATTCGGCATTGGCCAAAAAGACCCTACTGCCGGAGAATTCGGAAAACTGATAGCCGCGCAGTGGGCCGGTATTAAGGTTGAAACCGGTGTAGAAGGGCAAAAACCAGGTCGGACCGCCGAGGTTGTATTCGAGTGCGTCGCTGCCCAAAGATCCAACACCGTAGGCTCTTATGCCCAATACCGACCAACGCCCCAGCCGCAGATACTGCCGATAGTCCAACTCCAGATGTGAAAAGGAGCGCGTTGACGAACCCACGTCCAGGGTGCGACCGACCGA
>JACLAC010004115.1_pt1 | contig 29671 bp, 24 predicted proteins | sample 8027881 | NCBI WGS metagenome assembly JACLAC01 (sample SAMN15725517, study PRJNA655200) | protist metagenome | isolation source: fluorescence activated cell sorting (FACS) single amplified genomes of... | place: Spain: Blaines Bay Microbial Observatory, Mediterranean Sea | collected 2016-01-19 | reverse complement strand
GTCGGGGATTGCAGGTGTCGATCGGATCTTGGTACTTACCCCTTTAATTGGGCATGCACATTGGTTTGCAACCCCAGAGAACGACTGGCTAGGGCTGTTTCACCGTTATATTCCTGATTGGCTTACAGTTAGTGACAAACGGGTAATGGAAGGCTATTATCAGGGATTTTCATCAATTTACCATCCTATCAATTTTAGCGTTTGGGTTCCCATTGTTTTTTGGTGGTGTGCTTTCATACTAGCATTACATCTCGTTATGCTGTGTATCAGTGTCATCCTCAGAAAGCAGTGGGTTGAGTCTGAACGCCTCAGTTATCCTATCATCCAACTTCCGCTTGAGATGACATACCCTAAGGGAAGATTCTTTAAATCACCATGGATGTGGATTGGATTGATAATTGGAGCTTCTATAGATATTGTTAACGGATTAAACTTTCTTTTTCCCTCGGTCCCAAGTCTGGGTGGCAAACTATACGATCTACGTCGTATTTTTCCTGATCCTCCTTGGAACGCCATTGGTTGGAGCCCAATGGCTATCTTCCCCTTTGGAGTTGGCCTGTCATTTTTCATTCCGCTTGATCTTTCCTTTTCTTGCTGGGCTTTTTGGTTAATTTGGCGACTAGAAAGATTAATAGGCTCAATTATGGGATGGCGCGCATTAGCAAGATTTCCATACGAAGCCGAACAATCACATGGAGCATATCTAGGGCTTTGTATTTTTGCACTTTGGATGAGTCGTAGGCACTTAAGATATGCCGTAAACTGCCTGTTTCGACCTCCACAAGATAATCAGGAAAATACAATTTCTTATCGTACTGCCTTTCTTGGTATCATCATTGGCTTAACTTTTATGATGTTTTTCTGTCTCAAGATTGGAATGTCGTCATGGGTGATTATTCTGTTCTTTGCCATTTGGCTTGCCATTTCTATCGCCATCACTCGCCTGCGTGCTGAACTTGGATCGCCAGTTCACGACCTCCACTTTATTGGACCAGATGAAATTCTGCCACGCATGTTTGGCGTCCGCCGCGTTGGAGCAGCAAATTTAACTGGTTTTGCTTACCTTTACTTTTTGAATCGAGCACATCGGTCGCACGCGATGCCACATCAACTGGAGGGTTTCAAACTTGCCAACGTGGCAAATATCCCCTTGGCACGATTTTTCTGGCTGATGATTTTCGCTTCCGCTTTAGGAGCATTCTCATCATTCTGGGCTTTTCTATCCATAAGCTACTCAGAAGGTGGCAGACCAGTATTTGCTAACGAGTCATTTGGTCGGTTGGAACGCTGGTTAAGCTTTGTCACACCACCAGAGATTCCAGCAATGGTTTTTGTTGGAATTGGTTTCTGGATTACTATATTGCTATCAGCTATGAGAATGAACTTTCTCTGGTGGAATTTACATCCTGTGGGTTATGCTATTTCTGGAAGTTGGGCTATTAACCCAATGATTGGATCAATCTTTGTTGGTTGGTTTCTCAAATGGGTTATTCTCAAATACGGTGGCCGAAGATGGCACCGCGGGTCCATCCCTTTTTTCTTGGGCATAGTGCTAGGCGAATTCATCATCGGCACATTTTGGAGTCTACTGGGTATAATTTCAGCGCAACCGATGTATCGTTTCTTGTTCTAACCGAACTTATTTCGACTCAGTGATTGTCATAATTTGATTCGCCACGACATTTTCCAAAGTTTGAATAATCCCGCTGGGCCAATTAATTTGAACAAAATCGACTCTGTCTTTCTGTCCCAAACCGAACAGAAGCCTTTTATCGCTTCCTGATGCGTAGCAGGAGCCACTCTTGACTTCTCTAATTTGCTTTACACCATCACATGATATCTTAACACGAGCTTGAATCCCGTCCCGGTTACTTTGTGTACCTACTAGTTTGATCTGAATCCAATTGTTGTGATTTCCCTCTTCATTGCGGAGCAAAATCGCTTTTTGGTTGGAGTTAACTACAAAAATATCAACATCTCCATCATTATCATAATCACCAGTTGCTGTTGCACGTCCAACATACCTTTCTGAGAAGTAACTATCGGTAAATAATGATGAGATATCTGTAAACGTACCGTTTCCGTTGTTTCGATATAATTGATCGCTCTGCGCGTATGTTTTGGTAACTTCCAGCGATTCAATAATATCTTGGAAATGGCCATTAGCAATGAATATATCCAAATCCCCATCGTTATCGTAATCCAAAAAAGACGGGCTGAAACCAACTAAAAGGTGAGTGGGTTCTCCAAGCCCCGCAGCTACAGTTTCATCAGTGAAAGTCCCATCTCCATTATTTTGGTAAAGTGTGTTAATTTCCGTACATGCAATAAAAAGGTCCAACCACCCATCGTTATTATAATCCCCACAATCAACTCCCATTGAACTTTTTGCCATTCCATTTTCATCATAAGCGGCACCTGCCAGTACAGCGACATCAACAAAAGTTCCATCCCCGTTGTTATGATACAAAAAATCACGGCATGTATCATTGGCAATATAGATATCGGGGAAACTATCGTTGTCAAAATCTGCTACGACACCTCCCATTCCCTTACCTTCTTGGGGATTAGAGAGTCCTGCTTTTCCCGTAATATCAGTAAATGTGCCATCGTTATTGTTCCGATAGAGTATCTCTGTAGTCCCTTTGAAAAGGCGAGGCGTAGAGTAGCCTATCAAACCATCATAGGTCGAAGGAACATCAGAAAAATCGTATTCGAGGTAATTGATAACAGTAATATCTAAATCCCGGTCATTATCAAAGTCTAAAAATGCACAGGAAACACCCCACAGATTATTTCCAACACCCGATTGATCTGTAACATCTGAAAAAGTGCCGTCACCATTGTTAGCATACAAAACATTAGGACCAAAATTGACCAAATACAGATCTTGATCCCCATCATTATCATAATCGGCAGCAGCAGTCCCCATGCCAAATCCCGTATGGCCAACACCCGCGACTTCCGTCACATCGATGAAAGTACCATCATTGTTGTTTCGGTAAAGTACGTTTGAAGGCGATTTCTCTTGTGAGGTTCCCGGCATATATCCAGTATTAACGACGTAAATATCGATATCCCCATCGTTGTCATAATCGAAAAACACCGCTCCCGCTCCCATTGTTTCGAGATAATACTTTCTGTCACTGGCACCCGACGTGTGTTTAAAGTCAATATTTGATTCCTCTGTCACATTAATGAATGGAGCAGGATCACCTCGCGAGCAAAAAATCAAGTGAAACAGCAGAAAAACCAGAATATTAGATAAAAATTCATTCTTTAGGTACATAAAATCGATGCATACTCTAATTTATACATGATATAATTGTGTTTGAAGTTTGTGTTTTCGTTGAACCATTTTAAGAACAACCATATTCTATCATTGCAATGACTAATATAAAGCATTTAAAGGAGTAATTATGGCAAGGCATATTACTTTTTACCTAGTAGCAGTGTTTGTTTTTGGTACCATAACGATGGTTTCGGCTGATGTACCTAAGGATTTAATGATTTATCTTCCTTTTGACGAAAAAAGTGGGACAACAGCCAAAGACCTGTCGAACAGTAAATATGTAGGTAAACTAAAAGATGGCGCTAAGTTTGTAGGTGGGAAAGTTAATAATGCTGTTGAAATGGTAGGTGGAAAATCTGTTGTCACGGTAGAGGATTTCAACTTGGCACCATTAAAGGGAACCAATCAAATTACTATTGGTGCTTGGTTTAAAGTCATCAAACACAACCAATGGGATGGAGTGGTTTCTATCGAAGCTGATGTAGCGGGCTGTTGCGAATTTCGCCTCATGCTAAACCAAGACAATCCGCCTAAGCCCTTTTGGAATATGGGCCATCATAAGGATCGAACCGGCAAATTTGTGTTTACCATGAACCGTTGGTATCATTACGCTATGACTTATGACGGTAAAAAAGCCCGTATCTATGTTGATGGCAAAGAAACAGAAAGTTCAGATGAAAATGTGAAGTTACCGACAGGAAAGGGCCTGCTTATGGTTGGGGCTGGGGAAAAGCCAGGAACATGGGCCATGGAGAGCGGTATTATCGATGAAGTCTTTGTTTCTAATCGACAACTGAAAACCACTGAAATTGCAAAGGTCATGAAAGAAGGTCTAATAACGACGGCTGTAGCTCCCAAGGGTAAATTGACCGCCATGTGGAGTGATATGAAACGTCACCGTTAATCATTTCTTAAAATGATTGCAAACCATAAATTAGGAGAAAATCATGAAAAACGCTGTTTTAATCGTAATTGTTTGCAGCCTTGCGTTCGGGTTGAATATGAGCGCATTGGCTCAAAAAGCACCTAAAGGATTGATGCTTTACCTCTCTTTTGATGAAGGGAAAGGAAATACCTCTAAAGATTTGTCTGGAAACGGATATAAAGCCGAGCTTCTGAACGGGGCCAAGTTTTCTAAGAAAGGAGCCCCAAATTATGGATCAGGCGCAGAAATGGTTGGTGGAAGTTCTGTAGCCACGGTAGAGGAGTTCGACCTTAAACCGGTAAAAAGTACCAATGAAATTACCATTGGTGCTTGGTTTAATGTGGTAGAACACAACCAGTGGGATGGAATTGTTTCTATTGAAATTCCGGGTGGTGACTGTTGTGAATACCGTCTGATGTTGAATCAAGATCCAAAACCAAGGACTTTTTGGAACATGGGACAACATAAGGACCACACTGGTACCTTCCAGTTTGAGTTAAAGAAATGGTATCATTATGCCATGACCTATGATGGCAAGAATGCATTTATTTACGTAGATGGAAAAAAGGTCGATGAGTCCACTGAAGACATTGATCTACCGACTGAGCCAGGGCTTTTGATGGTTGGGACTGGGGAAAAACCAGGAACATGGGCCATGGAAAGTGGTGTTATCGATGAAGTTTTTGTCGTCAATCGTGAATTACAGTCCGATGAACTCAAAGATATAATGAATAAGGGCGTCATCATGGCTGTTGATCCCAAAAAGAAGCTAGCGATAACTTGGGGAACTGTCAAAACAGAGTATTAGCAACCAAAGTTCTATGATAAGTGGCAATTCCTTAAAATATGGTGTTGTCACTTATCTATCTATTGACCAATTGCTGAAATTCAGGGATTTTTTGTATACTTCCTAAGTCTTCCGATTTTGCTGCTTCCCGAAACCTGCCTTCCAAAGAGAAAGCCATTTCAAGTTGTGCCAATCCCTTTTCTATTTGTTGTGTTTGAAGATAAGCCAGGCCCAAATGATAGTGTACAGCGGCAACCCCTTTTTGCAGTTTGGTTGCTTCTTCCAAGATAGTAACAGCATCTATATACTTTCTTTGTTTGTAACGTACCCAACCTAGCGTATCATAGAAAACAACATTATCCGGTTCGCGTCTGACTATGTCCTCTGCCAACAGTTCTGCTTCAGCTAATTTCATCCCTAAGCTGGCAAAATTCTTAGCTTTAACATGGTTTAAGCTGACAGTTGCCGTATTTTGCACATTCTCGTTCTGTTCCTCATTGACCACACGTTCCAGTTCAGCAATTGACCGGACATCACCGATTTGTCCTAAGACAAACGCTACTACACCCCGCACCTTCCAATCTTTGTCTCTCAATGCTGAGATTAGCGACTCCAATACCTTGTTATCATCTCCAAATCTACCTAGAGCAAAAGCAGCTAATCGTCGGACACGCTCATCTTTATCCATCAATGCAACCAATAACGGTTCCACCATACGTTTGTCACCCAGCTGCCCCAAAGCTAACGCTGCGTAAAGGCGAACACCAGCATCTTCATCTGACAAGGCGGCAAACAATGGCTCGATCGCTTTTTTGTCACCAAGTTGCCCCAAGGCACTAACCACCAATCGGCGGAGACCTTCATCCGGGTCCGAAAGAGCCTCAATTAGTGGCTCGATCGCCTTTTTGTCACCAAGTTCTGCTAACGCACCAGCCGCCAATCGACGCAGTCTCTCATCCTGATCCGAAAGAGCCTCAATTAGTGGCTCGATTGCTCGCACATCACCCAGACGACCTAAAGCAAAAGCAGCTGCATAGTGAACTTGCTTTTCGTCATCAGAAAGGGTTGTCACCAACGCAGACAAAGCTCGGTCATCACCAAGTAACCTTAAAGCAAGGGCAGCTTCATAACGAACATTCGGCTCCTCATCTGTTAAGGCAACAATCAGTGAATTGGTTGCTTTTCTATCACCCAGTTCGCCTAATGTATTAGCTGCTAAACCACGAGTAAAACTATCCTTATTCCTGTTTTGGATTATGTCCAGCAATGGCTCGACAGCCGATTGACCAAATTGAGCTAGTGCAGTTGCAGCATTGGATCGGACAATCCCCTCGACATCTTCAAGTGCAGCAATCAAAGGTTTAAGAGCAACTTGAACACCAAGCTGTCCTAGAGCTTTAGCTGCGTCGGATCGGACAAGATGATTCTGGTTATGTAACGCCTCAATCAGCGGTTCCGTCACTCGGCTATCATCGAATTGAGCCAATGCTCCGGCTGTAAGTCCTCGAACATAAGCATCTATTGACTCATCTTCGAGTATTTTGATCAATGAATCAATTGCACGAATATCACCAAGTTGTACTAAAGATCGAATGATATTAGACTGAACATTGTTCTCTCCTTGATCAAAAGCCTCAATCAACGGTTCGACAGCGCGATGATCACCCAAGTATCCCAAGGCTAAAGCTGCATGAGATTGAACCAAGCTGTTCCTATCCTTGAGCGCAACTATTAGCGGCTCGACCCCACGTACATCACCGAATTGCATCATAGCTTTCGCGGCATTCGAACGCACAAGATCATTTTCATCAGTTAGCCTATCTATGATTGGTTTAATTGCCCGTTCATCACCAAGTTGTGTTAAAGCTTTTACGGCATAGGATCGCGTGAGATGGTTTTGGCTTTCTAAAGTAGCGATTAATGGGGCAACTGCCCGCTCATCACCTGATTGTCCCAGCATGTCTATTGCTATATTACGGACCTGGGCATCATCATCAACCAAAACCATAATTAAAGGTTTAATTGCCCGTTTGTTATCCAACTGCACCAGTGCAGTAACGACTCTTCGACGAAGTGAGCTTTTCTCTTCCTTGTTATGCAAGATATTAATCAACGGTTTTAGGACACGCGTGTCACCAGATGCAGCCAAGGCATCAACTGCCAGGCGGCGAATACGGATATCCTGATCCACTAAAACTTTAATTAACGGATCAACAATCCGTTTGTTCTGCATGTTTCCCAGAGCTTCAACCGCCAGACGGCGTATGATAGGGTCGTCCGTGTTGAGAATATTAATCAACGGGTCAATAGCAGGAGAACCTAGCTTTGTCAAAGCAGTAGCAGCTTGCTTTCGAACATAACCATTTTTATCTTTATCTTTGATGATAGCGATTAATAGTTGAACAGCACGTTTATCCCCTATTTCAGCTAATTTTAGAATGCTATTCAGGTCAGAAGTTTGGTTAATTTGTTCCTGTGCAGCTGTAACGCTAGAATACCCTAGCATTGCAATAAAGATAAAGATGGTAATTTTGATCTGCATTTTCTTTCCGTTGATGATAAATAACTTTATTCTATAGTATTCAGAGGTTTTGTCTGTTATAGATTCCTTCTTTTTGCAAAATATCAGCCGCAATTGTATAAGTTGTTGGATGCATGGCAATAACCACCAATCCAAGGCCTTCTGCTAAGTAACCGCCCATATAAAGATTCGGAATGTTGGTAACTTCGGAACTATAAGGTTTCGTTTCGACTTGGTGCACTTGAAAACGGTAGCTATCATATTTTTCTTTAAATCTTAAAGCAGGAAACCCATTGAACAGAGAATAATCAGCGGTTCCTCCAATTTCTATCACCACATGATCGACATCTATCAATTTTTGATGACCATTGTTATTCACCGTCACCAAACCATTCTTTGGTTTGTCTTCAATCTTTTGAATATGGCTATTATAAAGCGTTTGAAATCGTGGATCCCGGCTTTCAATGATTTCAGCAATACGTGCATAGTAAGGCAAGCCATCACGACTATCGTTGATAAGCCGCCAATGACGCTCAAACGATTGGCGCATGACGTAGTAAACTTCTTTCTGAGCATCGTAAAGTTCCGTTGCTGCCCAATCCGCTGATCGGCCACCCCCAACAACAACAATACGATCACCGTCAAAACTCTCTGGTCGATCATAACGGTTCACGACAAATGGTAAGTCCTCACCAGGCACATCAAGCTTTCTCAGAATACAGCGTTGGCCAACAGCGTAAACCAAGTATTTGCAAGTATACTGATGCACTGTCTGGGTACCAACATCTCGACTTGTTAAATGAAATCCCCGTTCATGTGGTTCTATCCGTACAATTTTCTCGTGTGTATGAATATGATTAATTAGATCAAATCGCCCAGGTATTTGATGATAGTAACGGATCAAATCTCTTTTACAGATCAAATCGTTGACACTAAGATTGACAGATTGTTCTTGGATGTATTGAGCTAATGGATAAAATGCAAATTCCATCCACTGTCCCGGCGATAAAGTTAATAAATTTTCCGGAGCGTTGTTCCAAAGACCACCAACCTCTTCCTGAGTAATAAGAAGGTAATCTATAGGATCTTCTTGTCTAAATTCTAATGCGATCTGAGATAATTCTTGGAAAATCCTTCTGGGATGGTGTAGTAGATGGAATAGATCAATTGGTGGAATACCATTATCCCCCAGTTTGGCGAAATCCAGCCCTAGCAAAGTTGATCTGTATGGACTCAAATAAGCGGCAAGTTCGGGATAACGCTGGCTAAAAATAGCGCTTTCCCGATAGTAGGGATGCCATCCTCCAAGAACTGCAGCGATAGGAAGCCCAGCTGGTCCTCCCCCTACAATAATGACAGTGTGATGTTCAATTTTATGCGTCTTGTTTATTTGATCCATGATAGAATTAACCGAAATCTGGATAAAGCTTATACTCAAAAAATGATCGGGAATTCGATTACGATTATATCTCTTCTAACTTGCAATTACTAGTTCAGTTTAAATCAAAAGAGTTTCGTAATGAAAAATGAGATTCATATTTCCGTTGGGGTTGAAGACGCCGCGATTACCGGGGCAGATCACAGAGCACTACAAGCTGCCGTAGATTATGTCGCAGCATTGGGTGGAGGAACAATCCAAGTCCAATCAGGCACATATCGGATGGAAGATTCACTTCACCTTAGATCTAACATTAAGCTAATAGGAAATTCCGAACAAACTATCTTCCGAAAAGGACACGGTTCCATCTCACCATTATCAACAGATGGTGATTATGGTGAAGAACAGGTTTCCTTAATAGATCCAACAGGTTTTGAAGTTGGCAGCGGAATTAGCGTTCGAGATGATTCATCTGGTGGATTTCACACAACCACAGCCACCATCATTGCCCAATTAGACAAAAACACTTTTGCTATTAACAAACCGTTACAAGCAGACTATATGGTTGCCAAGAACGCCAGCGCAAAAAATGCATTTCCGGTTATCAGTGCCTACCATGCGGAAAATGTTGAAATTGAAGGACTAACAATCGACGGAAATAGAGCTGTTAACCAACCTTTGAATGGTTGCCGAGGGGCAGGGATATTCTTTTATCGTGTTAATAATTCGCGAATAAGCAATTGTATAGTTCACGATTATAATGGAGATGGTTACAGTTTTCAGCAAAGCAACGACATTGTAATCGAAAATTGCCAATCATACCATAATTCCAACTTGGGCTTTCATCCTGGCAGTGGATCACAAAGACCAGTGATTCGAAATAACACAGCTTATGAAAACGAAGGAGATGGGCTATTTCTGTGTTGGCGTGTTAGACATGGGATATTCGAAGGCAACGAACTACGAAATAACGGCCAATATGGCATTTCAATCGGTCACAAAGATTCTGACAATTTGCTAATAGATAACTTGGTACTCAGTAATGCAAGTCATGGAATTTACTTTCGCAACGAACCTGAATATACAGGAGGACATAGAAACCGATTGGAGGCTAACGCGATTTACAACAATGGTACACAAGGGAATGGAAATGGGATTACAATCGATGGAGAAACAAACGATATAAATATTGTCAACAATCGGATCGGTAACAAAACCGAATATGGTCATGCCACCCAACGTATCGGAATTTCGGTTGGACAAAAAACAAAACGAATTGAGATAACCGAAAATGAAATAAAAGATAATTTGGATATAGATATTGCTGAATAGCCAATAATAAAGTTAAACGAAACGCACCTGCCCCTCTATATCTCTTATGGATAAATTTATCGCCCTAACATCTGGCAAACTTGTTCTGCAACCCCATCGAGAACAGCATTGAGAATCTGTCCTCCTTTAGGAATGCTAGCGAGTTTCGCGTTCTCGTAGTTGATTTGATCCTGCCGAATTCGATGAGGAAAAGCCACCATAGCAAAGGATGTTTCAAATTCTCCCGCATGACCGGCACTCCGTTCCAACTCTAGGTTCTGCTCATAAAAGGATTCCGGACAGGTTTTCCAATAAGTAATGTAGGTCACACCAAGATCATCTAGCTTCTTAATCTGATCTGGAGCCTTTGGTTCTAGACTCTGCCGCATATTCCCACCATGTCCGTTAAGTACCATAACTTTGGGTACGCCTAGACGTTTTAGGCTGTGACACACATCATAAACATACTCCAAGAAAATCTCGGGTCGAATAGTCAAGGCCCCTCCATGTGCCATATGGTGCTCAGAAACAGACATGGAAACAGTTGGTGTTACTAACACATTCGGATAAAATTGCCTTGCAGTTCGTTCGGCGATCTCAGTAACACTAGCAGTATCATGGATCATGGCTAAGTGATCCTGATGCTGTTCCAAGGCACCAGTAGGAACAATTGCACCTTCAACTGTTCCATTGGAAATTCTTTCTTCTAACTCTTTACGAGTTAATTCTCCCAAAAACACGTTTTTTTCCGGCATCATTCCCCCTATGTTGAATTTTTATGGCTAATTCTATTCATTGGATAATATCATCCTACCAATTTCTTCCAATTTTGGTCAATAAAAACCCAGTTGTTGTGTTATCTACCTAGGAAGAATACCAAGTTTAAAAAGAGAGACAGTGTAAGACTGAAAGTCTGTTATCATAAATGGTAAATGCCTTCTATTTTAAATTTTTCCGTTTATTATTCGAGATGACACCAAAACATATGGGCTTTTTTGTAAGGAGATTAAAATATTATGTCAACAAGAAACATATTGGTTACTGGCATGAGTGGTTTGATAGGAAATGCTGTTCGTAACAGATTAGAAAGTAAATATACCCTGCGTGCGTTGAATCGCCGTCACATCTCAGGACTAGAATGTTATCAAGCTGACATTGTTAATCTGGAGGAGATTCAACCTGCCTTTGACGATCAGGATGTAGTTGTCCACCTAGCGGCGGCGGTTGATGGTGGTGCGTCATGGGATGACCTATTGGGTCCTAATGTTATTGGCACCTACAATGTATTTGAAGCTGCTCGGCGTGCTGGTGTAAAGCGTATCATCTATGCTAGTAGTGGAGCAACAATTAGCGACTGGGAACGTGAGTCTCCTTATGGTGAAATTGCTCGAGGTGATTACAAACAAGTACCTGATAACAGGACAAAATTAACCCACGAATCCGTTACTAGACCTAGTGGCCTCTATGGATGCACGAAGGTCTGGGGTGAAGCATTAGCGCGACATTTTTCCGACACATATGATATCTCCGTTATCTGCTTGCGTATTGGGGCAGTAAATCAGGAAAACCAACCAACTTCCCCACGACATTTCTCTGTCTGGTGCAGCCAAGACGATATTGCTCAAATGGTTGAGAAATGCATTGAGGCACCCGATGACCTTCAATTCGACACTTTCTTTGTTGTCTCAGACAACAAATGGAGTTATCGAGACATATCTCATTCCAAAAAAGTTGTTGGCTATCAACCCAAAGATGCCGCAGAAGAACATCGCCGAGATTCATAAATATAGCCTGTTACCCTCTGGTAGCTGCACTGATGAACTTCTCCATCTACCGATGGGATGAAGTCTTAAGGAATCCCTACTTTAGATTTGGCAGACACCTGAAACAATAATCGAAAACCACAAAATAGATCAGCGTTATTAGTTTCTAATCTGATCTATTCGGTAGATGAGGTAAAACTCTGGCAACCACCTGCCACAACTTAGTCCAAGAGAATCCTATACCCAGTACTAACACCAGTAGCCATCCCAATGATAGCCCAAATTCCAGCACAGATCATTTCACCCAAAACCAACCCAAGAAATATAGGTCGCGCTTGACGATATGCACGCAAGCCTCCATATTTAACAAGACCATATTTCATCATCCAACCCAATAAAATTGAAAACCAAAGCTTGAAAGAAGCCCAAGAACTCAACATAGTGTAACCAATCGGATGTATAGGCCACCAAAGAAAGAAGCGTCGTAACAACATCAACCCCCCCATAAATATGCTACCAAATATCATAAAACCAGTATTAATCCAGTCTGTACCACTGTCGGTTCCAACTAATACAGAGGTCAACCACCGCATGTCACCAGCCCCTCCCGTGTAGGGTGCTCGATACTGATAACTAATTTTCAAGGTTGAGTAGCAAGATACAATCAGGCCAATCACCATAGCACTCCCCATACCAAGTAACATCCCTCGCCGTTTAACTTTGACTTCGTCCGCGGCTTTAAGTCCATTCATTACATAGGGCATCATAATTTCACGTAGATCACGGGTTAAAGAAACTGGGTGCATAAAGAGAGATGTCATAGTCGAAGGAGTGATTCTTTTTGACCCCATAGTAGTAAAAAGCACATAGTGGGCTGAATACGATGGATTAACAAAAGGAATTCCGCCATGAATTACTTGCCACGTCAAACCAATATAAATTCCTAACAAAACAAAAACAAATATGAAGGAAAACCCAAGAGACATACCCATTATATGGTTAAGAAAAACGAGGGTTAATACACCTCCCAGTAAACCACAAGCTCCCCACCGAAGAGCTACAGATTCATCATCCATGTTTGAATCTGTCCTCATTAAACTTTGAAGTATACTTTTGAAGTGATGTTTGGATTTCCATAAAGTGTATATGATAAAAGTTGCACAAGCACCAATCTCCTGCGAGGCACTGAAGGAATAAGCTGTCCATTGAACTCCCGGCCCCTTTTCAATGTGAAAACCGAGCATCGATCCAATCAAACATTGGGCTTTATAAAATAAAAAGAAAAACCACAAGCTGAAAGAAACCTCAAGGGCCAACAAATAACTGAACCCTACCATTGACAAAAAAATCGTGATTTGAAACGGTTTGAGTGCACTCCAAGGACGGCCAATCAGATGAGGGTCAAGCCAGTACCTGACAGGAAATTTCGGAAAATAGGGAAAAAAAGCATGCAGTCCATTCACCGTATGGATAAGAACGGGAATACTGAACCCAATCCACAAAAATTTGTTTTTAAAAAGTGATTTTTGGTCGCCAAATGGATGGGATGCTATCTCAACCGGCAATTGGATTAATGGAAAAGTACAGCGTTCAATTTCAACCCATTGTTTCCGCAAAAGTGCTGACAGGCATATCACTACAAAATATAGCACCAAGACATAAACTGTCCATATACCAAGCGGGATACCCCATGCCCTCCAAGGAACCGGCTCTCCTTCCGAAATCCCCTCATAAAAAGATTTGATTGCACCGACATCGCGAACAACCCGCCAATCCGGAATGTATTGGTGAAAGAGTGCCACCCAGTCATTTTCCGGAGTAGCGAAATATTGGTACGCTACCAATGGGCGAAGCGCATGCCGCATCATGCCAGTTGAAGGGATACCAGATGCTGCTGCCATAATGCACCAAATGGTAACTAATTCCGATGTTGCTAGAACAGCTGACGGGTGGATCTTTTTTAGGATTGAGTTTCCGATCAGGATCAAAATTGCCAGAACAAAAAAAGGCCCAACAGGGAAATGCCCCCCAGCCAAAAATACATTCCGAATCACAAAGTCATTATAGGGAGCAATTAAACACTCTAGCGCAGCACATAGAAGACCAATAAATACGGCTCTTGATGAGATACTACTTTTATGAGCTGACATATCCGATTCTTATTTCCAACCAAGGGTCTTAATATAACACCTAGTTCACTATGTACTATCCGCATTGTTATCCTAATTTAGGGAATCTTTAATACCAATTACATTATAGGTTCCCTATTGATAAAACTATTATACAGGAACCTATAAAAAAAGTTCCCCTAGATTTACCAGTTATACTTGCTATTATCCTTATTGTGTATTTAATACACAAAGCACATGTTAACCCTATTAGAACTCGAGTAATAGATAAAATTGCAATAAGGGAGTAAAAAATCTTGATTATGATACGCTTAATCTTTTTTGTTTTGCTTATTGGTCTCATATGCCCAACTATCGTTTTTTCTCAAAACAAAGCTTTAAGCTTGGATGGTGATGGAGATTACGTAAAAGTACCTCATTCGAAGAGTTTGAATCTCTCCGATAAAGTTACCCTTGAGTGCAGAATTCTAAGAAACTCCAATAATACATTTGCGTTAATTGCTGGCAATGAGGGTGGTTGGTTTGACCAAGGCTACCATATTATGTCAATGCTAAATGGTAGGATTCGACTTGAGTTACAGTCAGAAACGATGCAGAAGACTATGATAGATTCCAATGTCATCAGTAATGACCACTGGCACCATATTGCGGCCACTTATGATGGAAAAACAGGGACTGTCTATACCGATAGTAATGTTACTTCTCTATCAGCTCACCCAAACGGCATGGGAAATCAAAAGGCCGATTTTGGGATTGGTTTTGGTCTATATCCTACATATGGCTCTGGTGGTTTTTTTGCGGGTTCATTTGATGGCATAATTGACGAAGTTCGCATTTGGAACATAGCAAGGACTGAAGAGGAAATCCAAGCTAACATGAACTCTACTCTGGAAGGGAATGAAGAGGGATTAGTCGGCTACTGGAATTTTGACGATGGTACAGTTAAGGATTTGACCACTAATGGCAATGATGGATAATTCAAGGGTGATGCTAACATTATTGAAGTGCCTCTAGAAATTATTGAGATTGGTGACTATAAATTTATTGATCCAGCCAAACTCGATTTCGAAAACCCTGAGGAGGTGGAAGCGGCGGTCAATGCATTTATACAACAATTATCACAGGATCCAGATGCCAATGCCCGTGTTTCCTCAGCAGCAATATTAGGAAAAACAGGTAAAGTGGCGGAGGCTGCTATTCCCGCTCTAACCCAAGCATTCCAGGATCAAAATTATAATGTCCGTGTTGCTGCGGTAGCAGCACTGAAAAGTATAGGCACACCTGAAGCAATCAAGGCAACAGAATACGCCATTCCTAGCCTAGTAGAAATACAACAAGATAATAATGTTCCTGCTGGTTTTCATCATAGTGCGACAATGGCCTTGCAGAGTATAGGTACTCCTAAAAGCACAAAGCATTCAATGAACACCAAGAATCTCTGATCCCAATCCAGATACTCGTATTTCTACCGTAGAAACATTAGGGCAAATAGGGTCACCAGATATCGTGTCTGCCCTAGTCGAAGTGTTACAAGATCAAAATCAGTCTGTTCGAAGTGCTGCGATAGAAGCCATTAGGGAATATGGGAAAAGATGCGGTACCCGACCTGATACCAAAATTTCAGGAATCACATTTTTATGTGCGTTTTTCTGCGGCAGAGACCTTAGGTGCTGTAGGGGAAGGATCCGAAGATGTGGTACCAGCATTGATCCAAACCTTAAAAGATCCAGATGCAAACATTCGCAGTAGCGTAGCAGCAGTCCTAGGAAACATAAAGGAAGGAACCGGAGGGGATTCATTATTTGAGTTAAGCCTTGAAGACCTAATGAATATCGTAGATTCCATTCCCTCCCTAACGCAAGCATTAGAGAATATAGGGACGGATGCAGTGCCAGCGTTAATCCAAGCCTTACAGAACCCAGACGCAAATGTTCGTGGTAGTGCAGCAGGGGCCCTAGGTTCTATAGGTGAAGGATCAGAAGACGTGGTAACTGCGTTGATTGAAGCCTTGAAGGATCCAGATTCATGGGTTCGTGCTGCTGCGATAGAGGCCTTGAAAGGAATAGGTACCCCCGAAGCACTTAAGGCCGTTAACTAAATTCCATCAATCCTCAACTTGCAATTTTCCTCTTTGGATGATGAAGGTAATTTATAGTAACATAACCCACCTAAGAGCGTTTTCGCTGAGTCGAAAACGAATTCATTAGGACCGATTTATCAGTAATCGATGAAAAACAACCAAGTCCTCCAACCTTCATCTTCAAAGTTATATTCCTCCCTAGCATAATGATAAAATCTTAACCCTTTTGGCAATCGCTAGATAGTCTTGATTCTGTTTATTTTTCATACTTATGTATCATGGGAATGATATACAAAAACCTAGGATATAATCTAGAACAAGCTTTTTTCCGTTGTTTAATTTCACTTGCTTGCATATACTTTTCTTTATCAAATGAATAAGATCTAAAAAGTGCGACCATCTACAAAATTAACACCAAATGAGAATCCATCAAAGTATACTCAAGTAGGCTATTATATCTTTCGTCAACAATTTACCAGCAAGGAAATGGAATTATATCAACAAACACTGGACAGCATGCTAGATTGCTTGAGACTAGGGGAAAAACCTCAATTCATGTTTGAGCCACACGTTGGTAGCCAACATTGGAGAACTTCGTTAAGCTTACTTAGCACGTCATCCAAATGGATGCAGTAGAGTCTGTCTTGGGTTCCAATTTAGTGCTTATCCTCAGCCACTTTATCATGAAAGGTACTGAGGATAGCATGAATGTCGGTTGGCACCAAGACCAACGGTACTGGTTGCATGCGTATCTTACCCGGGACTAATCAGCCCAAGCTACTCGGTGTAAACGTGAAAGAGGATGATGGTAGCACATACAACCTTGGAAGTCGATGTCGATAACGAACTCGCCGATACTGCTGTTGATATCGAACTTCATCCGGGTGAATTCTCTTTACATGATGCTTACGTAATCCATGGAAGCGATTCAAATAACAGTCAGGATTTTCGCAAGGTCTATATGCGTTATGCGGATGCTGACACTACAAGATTTACCTGAAGATCAACCGGATTGTTTGCTCGGACAAAAGCTCCACGCAGGCACGTATGGAAGATTCCGGTTGATTATTAATGCATCCTTAGGTTTTAATTCTACTTACTAGATAAAAAAATTGTTTTTATTAATGAAGATAATTATAAATATATGAACCTCACCAAAAATCACAAAATCGTCGGGAATTATGAAATCAATTTAAAAATTGAATCATCGAATTCAGAGTGTTCTCACAAGGTGCTATTTTCGGCCAACCAAGATCTTTCTAAATTGGCTTATCTTGAAATTAAAGAAAATCAGTTTATCATTGCCCGGAAATTAGGGAAACAAGTGTCAATTTGGAAAGAATACAGTTTTGATGGGAACTTTCCTTGGAAAATTAAAATACTCAGAAAAGGAAATTACTTTCGTTTTTGGGTTAATCAAGCAACGGCAGCCATTCGAGGACCTCTAGGCGAATGGGAAAACTATCATGAACCTTGGGAATCTTTCATTGGACTTGAATTTCCTGAGAATACAAAAATCGAATATTTCAACGTTACATCTCTGCCTTGGTTATCAGAACATAATAAACCAGTTATTCAACATGGTCCAGATGGCAGTTTTTATGAACAACAAGCCATCCCTGGAGCAATCCTTAAGTTCAAGAACGAATATTTTATGTACTTTATGGCTGGCATGCGAGGAGACCAAGAAGGTTCTGCTAAACGGTCTGTCGGCGTTGCGATCAGCCAAGACCTAATCGATTGGGAAGTCCAACCAGAACCAATTATCAAACTAGGAGACATAAATTACTCTCATGATAATATATATCCTGGAGGAGCAGTTATTACTCCCGAAGGTAAAGTTGCTGTTATCTACGCAACACAAAAATTCCCTGATTGGACCGGGTTTGGTTTAGCAATAGCAGACCAGCCTCTAGGCCCCTTTACCCATTATAGAAATAACCCAGTCTATAAACACTTTAGCCACGCTCACGAATTTGATTTGGTAAACATTAACAACGAACAATACCTACTATTTTTTGCTGGCTTCACCCCTAATCCTACCCGTGGAACTGCCGGAGACAGAGGGTACTTGCTTTACAGTGATAACTTGATCGATTGGAAACCGAACACATACAATCCCGTATTTTCCCCCGAGACCTTGAGAAACTGGGATGCGATTCACGTTCGCCCTCGATCATTAAACTATATTAATAATACGTGGTATCTATGGTATGAAGGATGTAATCATTGGACACCTCCGGGACACAACGAGTCTTATTGGTTTGATACAGTTGGATTAGCCCGTTCAAAAGATCTAATTGAATGGGATTATTATCCGAGGAACCCAGCACTCCCAGGCCTCGGAACATCAGGGCAATTCGACCAAAACTGGGTAGGTTGGCCAAGGATGGTCATTAAAGACGAAATTGGGTACATTTTCTATACTGCATCAGGAAACATTCCACCATCAATTGGATTGCGCCGAATCCCAATCCAACAGCTAATAAATTGGGAAACCGAAGGTGGGGAAACTATCAACCTACTTAATTGATAAAGGAAGACACAAAAACTTATGACAACTGATATGGACGTCTATCTGTTTGACCTACAAGGATTCATACATCTTGAGGGAGCGCTAACTCAAAAAGAAGTGGATGGACTCAACGCCTGTGTGGACAATATACCACCCTTGAATCCTGGCCAGTGGCATGGTTATGTCCACGGTCATGCCTATGGAGACAACGATGGGTTAAACTACCAACAAATTTACGAAGCCGGAGAACCTTTTGAGGAACTGATTGATCATCCTTCCTGGTTCGACCGGGTTAGATTGTTCATTGGTGGAGAAGGTTCATTCGATGAGAAGCATGGACCAATGTTCATTGATGAAAATCTGCTTAATTTCCGCAACTCTGGAGAAGGAATTGGATTGCATAACGGTGGAAAACATGGAATTAGCCGCTGCCAATTTCGCTACCTTAATGGAAAATTCCACTGCAATCAAATAAATATTTTGATTGCCTTGACAAATATTGGACCAGGCGATGGAGGGACGGTGATTGTTCCCGGTAGTCACAAAAGTAATTTTGATAATCCTGAATTTGGCCAATTTAGTATGGGAGCAAGAGGAAAATGTCCATCTGATATGACAGGAGCCATCGAAATACATATGAAAGCTGGTGACGCACTACTTTTCGTTGATTGTTGTACTCATGGTTCAGCCAATAGGGTCAACGACGGCGAACGACGAACAGTGGTTTATCGATATGGACCATCTTGGGGGAATTTCCGACATGGTTATCAACCTTCGCCTGAACTGCTGGACAGGTTAACACCGGAACGTCGTCAGATCGTATGGCCACAAACGCTTATACCCAGGACTCCCCAAGTCTAAACTGTTAACAAAAATATCACCACAACTACCATTGTATTTGGCATATGTTAAACAACCATAAAGTAAGTTCATTGCAATGAGCAACCCACCACTCCCTTTAGGAAAACTCAGGCTTGATCTCTTAGAGCAGATCCTTCCTGAACCATCTAGCCTCGCCTCCTCAGTGGTTGTTGGCCCGAAAATAGGTGAAGACGCTACAGTAGTTGATTTGGGTTCAACTTATCTTGTTATCAAAACAGACCCTATTACTTTTGCAACTGATGAGATAGGTTGGTATGTTGTTTGCGTCAACAGTAACGATCTGGCGACAATGGGAGCAACACCAAAATGGTTTCAGGTCACAATACTTCTCCCCGAAAACAGAACTACTGAGGATCTTGTGCGTGATATTATGAACCAAATCACTACCGCTTGCCAGCATTTCAATATCTCACTATGTGGAGGACACACTGAAGTCACTCATGGATTAGACCGACCGATTGTAGTTGGAAATATGCTGGGAGAAGTAGCCAAGGACCAACTTATAACTTCCTCATCCGCTCAAGAAGGCGATGACTTAATCCTAACTAAAGGATTGGGAATTGAAGCCACCTCAATTATTGCTCGTGAACGTGAGCTGGATTTACTAAAAAACTTTTCTTCCGACAGGATATCCCAGGCAAAAACATACTTAACAAACCCTGGCATTTCAGTACTTAAAGACGCATCCATTGCAATAAAGACGGGAGGCGTTCATGCTATGCATGACCCAACAGAAGGTGGTGTCTCCACGGCTATTCACGAGTTAGCATACGCAGCTAATGTTGGCGCCATAATTTGGGAAGAAAAACTTCTTATATCGGACATAACTGAGGATTTATGTCAAGAATTCGGTATAGACCCACTCGGTGCAATTTCATCCGGCGCATTGCTGATTGCAGCTGACCATAATAAAAGTAACCAAATCCTTTCAGCTTTAGCAGAACAAGAAATCCCATCTACCATCATTGGTCAACTGCTTAACCCCGCCAATGGGATCCAATTTAAAAAAAGAGGTGGCCAGAATCAACCATTGCCAATCTTTGAAACTGACGAAATAACCAAAATCTTCTAACAGGGTATAATCTCTCTTATCATTCCCCCCTAAATCCCCTTCCAGAGCTAATTCCAATACCTTTCAGTCATTTTGTTTCAAGTTCACTTTGACTATTCTGTTTTCCAACCAGCAATGGCATTGTAAACGTTAAGACACATAATTGAAAAATGAAAATAATTGATTCTTTCATCTTAGTATTGTATTATTAGTTTTTTTTGTTTGGAAAGCACAAGGAGCTAGATAGAAAAAATGAACGATGATATCCCCTATCATCTGCTGGTGGTTATTTTTGTGGCATTGATGTTTGCATTAATGGCAATACAAGACATATTTTTCTCATTAAGCAGAGCAGAAATTGAAGAAAATTCTGCTGTAATTTTAACGCATACTGAAGCCCAATACTTAACGTCCACTCAACCCTATGCATAGTATAAGCTGTAGTTCTATTAACACAACTCAATTAACCTTTTAATGCGAACTCTTATAGAATATTTTTCTAGAAACCATACTTTTGCTTACCTCACCACATTCATGTTTCTTCTTATTGGAGTAAGCACTGTATTCACCATTAAACGTGATACTTTTCCTTCATTCGATCTAGGCGTACTAACAGTTCTTACCCAATATCCTGGAGCTTCCGCTGAAGATGTAGAACTTAGTATTACCAATAAGCTGGAAAAAGAGCTAAAGACACTAACTGGAATAGATTACATTACTTCTCTTTCAATGGACAATGTTTCCAGCATCAGTGTTACACTCGACCCAAATGTCAAGAAACCTGATAAGATCAAACAAAACATTCGAGATGCCGTTGGGCGCGTCACGGACCTTCCCACTGAAATCCCCCAAAGCCCCTTAATCACGGAAATCGAAGCATCAATCCTACCCGTTATCGAAGTTGGCGTGACAGGAGACATACCTTATAAAGAACTGAGAAGGATCTCAACCCAGTTAGAAAGGGATTTAGAGCAGGTACCCGGCGTAGCAAAAATTGACCGTGTTGGATATCTTAACCGAGAAATTCGGGTAGAAATAGATCCCAATTCTATTAACCAATATAACATTTCGTTACGAGACGCAATTAACGCCATTAAGCTTCGTAACCTTCGGTTAACTGCGGGAAACATAAAATCAGGGTCGTTTGAAACCAGCCTTATTACCCATTCGGAATTTGAAACTCCAATGGCGGTATCTGATGTAATTATCCGGTCTTCCCCGGGAGGAATTGCCACCCGAATTAAAGATATTGCTCAAATTAAAGACGGCTTTGAGAAAAACCAAATAACCCCGCACTTGAATGGAAAACCAACAATCGCCCTATCAATCAGAAAATCTGAAGAAGCTGATAATATAAGAGTATGTGATAGGATCAAGGAAAAAATCGCTGAAATCAATAAGACTTTGCCTGAAAACGTTGAAATATTATTCGCTAACGATGAATCAACCACAGTCAAAAACAGTTTTAGCATTGTGCTTTGGAATGGAATCATAGGATTTGCACTTGTAATTTTAATTCTGCGTTTGTTCATGAATTTAACTCTATCAATCTGGGTTGCAATGGGAATCCCATTTACTTTCATGGGAGCTATATTCCTGTTACCTTTTTTTGATTCATTTCTAGATACAATTACATTAACATCCATGATCATCGTTCTGGGAATCATTGTGGATGATGCCATTATCGTATCAGATAGCATCTACGCTCGCTGGCAAGATGGTAAATCCCCAGAACAAGCTGCAATTGAAGGCACATACCAAGTGTGGCGTCCCGTTCTTACAACTATCGCCACCACACTCTGTGCTTTCGCCCCTATGTTTTTTGTTTCAGGAACCATGGGAAAATTTATCTATGTGATCCCCTTGACCGTCTCATTAGCTTTGATCGTTTCAATAATTGAAGCTCTTGTTGTATTACCATCTCACTTATCTTCAAGTTTAAAAAGAACTTCTCAGACTTTATCACCTCCAAGTCTCTGGTTTGAAAACTTAAGGAAATATTACCAACACTTGCTAACTCATTTGCTCCGATGGAGATATCTGTTAATTCTACTTTTTATGTTTACATTCTATGGAGTTTTCCAAATAGGGAGAAACAATCTTGATGTAATTCTATTTCCAAGTGAAATGGCAAAACAATTCTTTGTCATTATAGAACTTCCTGACGGGAGTAACCTTGAAAAAACAACTGAAATGACAAAGAAAGTGGAAAAAATGATTTTGGATTTAGAACCTGGAGAGATTGAGTCATTTACGACTCGGATTGGAGGTACATACGAATCTAATTTGTTTCCAACATTCGGTAAGGACCAAGCGTTTATTAGAGTTAATCTTCCAATTTATTCTAAGCAACTCAGAAGTGCCTCTGAAATTGTTGACCAACTTCGGAGTCAAACAAGACTGATATCTGGAATTAAAAAAATAAGTTACAAGATTGAATCTGGAGGTCCCGACGTTGGAAGACCAATAACAATTCGTATTGTGGGAACAAATGACACAATGCGGATGTCGCTTTCAAACGCTATTGTTGCTTATTTAGAACAAATCAAAGGTGTGAGGGACATTGAACGAAATGATTTATCGGAGAAAAAACAGGTTCGGGCTGTCATCGATCACCAATCGCTTGCCCGGTTGGGTTTAAATGCAACTGATATCGCCTTAAATTTAAGAACAGCTTACACTGGTGAAATTGTCACAAAAGTCAGGTATGAAGATGAAGAAGTCGATTTCAGAGTCAGCTGTGAAAGCAAAGCAATTGAGAATTTGGATACCGTCCGAAATCTATTAATCCCCAATGCTCGTGGCGATTTGATCAAACTTGGAACGGTTGTTGAATTCATTATGACGAAGGGAACACCAGATTACTACCATTACAATGGGGATCGAGCTGTAATTATAACTGCTGATGTAGACTTAAACACTGTCACACCAGTGGAAGCTACCAATAAGATTATAAATCAGTTTGACATTAAATCAAACTGGCCAGGAATGCAACTTCTTATTGGCGGAGAAGCAGAGGAAACCAACCAATCGCTCCAGAGTTTAGCAATTACCATGATTATTGCTGTTGTAGGCATTTATTTTTTATTAATTCTTCTCTTCAGATCGTTTCTCCAACCATTTTTGGTAATCAGTGCGATCCCATTCAGCATTCTGGGAGTAATCATTGCCTATCTACTACATGGAACACCTCTCAGCTTCACTGGTATGTTGGGGGTAATTGGGCTGGCAGGTGTGGTTGTCAATGATTCCCTAGTAATGGTTGACCATTTAAACGAATTGAGACTTGCTTCACCTCAGGCAGACCTAATTAAGTTAGTTGCAAAGGGAAGTGCTAATAGGTTTAGAGCTATTATAATGACGACGCTGACGACAGTAGCAGGTGTAACTCCTACTGTTTATGGCCTAGGAGGTACCGATCCGTTTATGGCACCGATGGCTCTTTCGCTAGGTTACGGGTTGGTCTTTGCAACACCATTAATTCTTTTTTTAGTCCCATGCTCATATATGGTGTATGTTGATATCATTAATACGTTTCAGCGAAAACCTGAAAACTCATGAAGATGTTATCTCGGGTGTATGTAGAGCAGTAAATCCAATTTCCTGTTGAATGCGACTCACGTCATAAACTGAATCATACTCATTTCCTGATTGCTCGAAATAAGACAAATCAACATCATCTCCCCACCAATTTCTTAAAATTTCTGCCACAGGTACAGAAGTCCAAGCTTTAGGACCAGTCGCATTCATTATCCTAACCCCCGGTTTATAAGGATTCTCTACCGACATAGTGAATGCCCGAATAGCGTCAGTTAAGTTCATTATTGTAATACCACCAAGACTCCATTCGGTTAAAGGACTGATATCTTTCAACGGTGGTATATTGTTATCAACACATACGCTCGATAGTCGCAAATTAATAATATCAATATCTTCGCTCTGTCGATAACAGTATTTACTAATTTCTTCCATAAAATACTTGGAGATACCATAACCGCTTCGGTCCAGACAAGGATGGTCATCAGTAATGGGTAAATGGACAGGTCGGAACTTTCTATCTTGAAATCCAACAGCGGCAATGGAACTAGCTAAAACATATTTCTTACAACCTCGGTTGATTAGATACCGTAACAAACATCGGGTCCCTTCAACGTTAACCAAAATGCATTCACGTTCTGTTACTCCACCAGTTACAGCCCCCAAATGAACAAGGATATCAATCTCGTAACCGTCAACCTGGGCTAAGTCCTCAAACGAATCAAAAGTTCCCTTTATCCAAGGTAGGTTTAACCCAGGATCTTTTCGGCTCATACATATAACTTGATGGTCTTCAGCCAAACTCTGACTTAGACTTTTTCCAATAAACCCACTTGCTCCCGTGATCAGTATCCTACTCAAAACATACCTCCTAAACAATATTACCCATTAGTTTGTCCAGTCAATTACCACTCCAACAATGTCGGTATTAGCACTACGGTTAATTCCATCAAACATATCTGGACTATCCTTCCAAGATATCCGATGACTGATACAGTGTTCCCACTGAAGTGTCCCCATAGCGATGTTCTTAACCACTGCACGACGGCATGGTTGCCAACCATCATCACAAGGAAAAAACATTTGCAGCCTTCGACCATGTGGCGAAGAAAAGTCCATCTCAATCGGTTTACTTCCGTAATGACCTTGCCATACAAAACTACCAAATTGCCGGCAAAGCCTGATAGACGAATCGATACAATCAGGTGAACCAGTACACTCAAATACACAATCGGCCCCACCAGAAATAATGTTCATAACTTCGGTTTCCACATCTTGGTCCTCAGCACAAATCAAATAGTCAGCCCCCATTTTCCGAGCAACCTCTAAACGTTTAGGTGAAAGATCAACAGCAACAACTGTGCAACCGCGATTTGAGCATGCAGCCACAACACCTAAACCAATCAATCCCGTTCCATGCACTACCACCGTTTGTCCCATTCTTGGATTTGCCATATCTACACCATACAGAGCAACAGCTGGCATGACAAACATCGATGTTGTTTCCATAGATGCCCCGTCAGGCAAGTGTGCTGCCCCATGAGTAGTATTAGGATTTAGTACAATATGGGAACAATGGCCACCAGAAACACAACGAACATGTGTCCCATCCTTCATTTGCATATATGCGTTACCACGAAAATACACTTGATCCCCAATTTTAAAATTATCAATCTCAGTACCAACAGATTCTACAATTCCACTTCCCATATACCCAGTACACAAAGGATATGTCCCCAGAGATTCTGGTGACCATTGTATCTTTTCGCGAATCAGTGCAAACTCAGTACCAATACTAACTCCCGTATAATGGGTCCTAATTCCAATCTGATCAGGTTCTACCCTATTAAGGTGAACTGTTTCCATTGTAAATTTCTGATTTTTATCACAAATTAGTGCTTGGGATTCCATTTACTCCCTCCTGAATAACAAACTAAAGTAATCCTCGCCGATTTTGATCTTTAGACCATCGACTACTAAGTACATTCTTAGTGGTTGTTCATATCCTATTCCTATTGACTGAAAATATTATAACACCTGTGTCCTATCAACTAGAACCTCTTTACCCCGGCGAGTCTAAACTTGCAACGCCATAAATATGAAACGTCCCTTTTTCTGCTATTTTGTTTTCAGTGCTGGGGTTGATATTATGATTTGCGATTTTTACCATATATCTTTATAATGAACGTCCCCCAAAAAACTTGCATCAATTTAAGACACAAACAAATGAAAGAGGACGAATGTTTATCCTTACGTTTGACGTCGAAAGTGCTTATGCGCTCAACCCAAACTTGGAATCCGATACTAACTGGGACACTTGGTTAGAAGAAACACTAGCGAGTGTTACGCAAATAACTCAGCTTCTTAAAAAGCATGAGGTTCCAGCAACTTTCTTTATTGTAGGTAAAGTGATTGAAAGAGCAGGTCAGGATCTTTCAAACTTACTGGATGATAGTTTTCTATTTGACATTGGTTCTCACACTTACAGCCATATGGAAATCTTAAGTGTTTACACCAAGACACAGAATAAATTTAAAAATGAGCTGATAAAAACATCTAAACTCATCCTAAAATATTTCGATAAAGAACCACTTGGTTTCTGTGCACCTGGTGGGTTTTTTAAAGGTTTGAGAGGATACCCAGAACAACTTAGAATTCTAAGTGAGCATGGTCATCGGTTTGTTCGCACCGACGGCATAGGGCCACCAGATCAACCCATGCCAGCTCTGTTTACCCAACCTTATTGGCACACTCAAGATGGTTTTCCTGACTTGCTTGAGATACCAGCAACTGGGTGGCACTGCAACCTCCTTTTCAACACGGGCGGACAAAGTGACGGTTGGCAACCCAGCCCCGGTTTTGTTGATGGGACTATCTTAGCAAAATTACCGAAAACTTTAGAAGAAGAGTTTCAAGTACGAAGGAAGGAGTTTCAGTACGCAATTGACAATAATTTGGTCTATGGACCTGCTATGCACCCTTGGTCGGTTTATCGTTTTGACCCAGAGTTAAAGCATATTGAATGGTTGATTGAAATGGCTAAAGACAACAATGTACCGATTATGAACTGTCGGCAACTCTATGATAAACATATAACCAACGATCAAAAAGACAATAAATAACAGGAGAAACAAATGTCATTACTTCCTATACCCAACAGGTTGATCGTTTTAACATTCGATGATGGGAATAAATCTGATTTTACTTATGTCGCACCATTACTGAAACAATACGGTTTTGGTGCGACATTCTATATTACTGAAGGGCTTAATTTCCTGACGAACAAGCAACACTATGTAACTTGGGAAGAAGTACAACAACTGAATCAGTTCGGGTTTGAAATAGGGAATCACACAAGATATCACAAAAATGTAAATAACCAAACGCAGGAAGAACTCCTCGCCGACTTGGAATATATCGACACACGCTGTCAACAACATAACATTCCCACCCCGGAAACCTTCTGTTATCCTGGCTACAATCATGGCCCAAAAGCACTGGAAGTACTAACAAAAAAGAAAGGAATGCGTTTTGCACGACGCGGAGTTGCCCCAGAATTTCCTTATGTAGGTGAAGGAGGTCGTGGCCCCGCTTATGATCCTGAAAACCATCATCGACTACTAATACCGACTACTGGTGCTTCTGGTCCAAACTGGAATTTTGATGATTTCGTGTGGGCTACCGAGCAAGCTAAGGATGGAAAAATAGCAGTATTAACATTTCACGGAGTCCCTGCTTTGGAACACCCATGGGTGAATACAACTCCAGACGATTTCAATACGTACATGGATTTCTTGCATGAAAACAAGTTCACCGTAATTGCCTTGCGAGATTTATCTAAATATATAGAGAATGTTGATTGTGTTGACCCCATTGAAACTCTCTAATATTAAACTCTAGGTTTGTACATCAAAAAAAGGAAGATGATGGAAAAACGGATACTTGGTAAAACAGGACTTAAAGTTAGTGTGTTAGGAATGGGTGGGTTGTTCGTATCAAAAATCGGTGAAAGGAACCGAGAACATTCTTATAAAGCAGTAAAACGGGCCTTGGAACTGGGCGTAAATTATGTGGATACTGCCCCTAATTATGCTGACAGTGAAGAAGTTCTTGGCCATGCACTAGAAGGAACAAAACATCCATATTACCTTTCCACAAAAGTCGGGGGAAGGCCACAACCTTTTGACCCGAAGAATAAAGACCTACTCCGAAAGTCAGTAGAAGAAAGTCTCCGTCTACTTAATCTAAATACCATTGATATTCTGATGGTTCACGAGCCAGATAGACCTGGGCAGTATGATTGGTGGGAAGACTATGATAACTTCCATGGCCCTGTATGTGATCTTTTAGATCAACTTAAATCTGAAAAAATTATTCGTTTTACCGGGTTAGGAGGAACAACAGCGTATCAGCTACCTCACATCATGGCAACAGGTAACTATGATGTGGTTCTAACAGCTTTCAACTATAGTTTACTTTGGCGCGAAGCATCAATCGCCATAATACCTGAAGCCAAAAAGCAAAACATGGGCATAATTATTGGTTCGCCTCTTCAGCAGGGAGCATTATCTCGCCGTCACCCAGAAATCGACACAGGTGCTTGGTGGTTGAGCCCACAACGACAGAAACAATTCAAAAAGCTCTATGGCTTCTTGGACGATATCGAACTCTCGCTACCAGAAGCCTCTTTGCGTATGGTGTTGTCTAACCCTGACATTTCAACAGTACTCATGGGTGCAAGGTCAGTAGAGGAAGTAGAAAAAAATGTTAAATCTGCTAATGCTGGCCCTTTACCACCAGACATCCTTGAATCCTTGAGAGAAATCGCCGATATGGTCCCTTTCAGACCATTTGAAGAACCATTCGGTTTACCATTCGGTCGTTCCTATGCTGGCCCTTGGCATGCACGGTAATCAACCTGCCAGTTAGTCATAATCGCATCCTGCACTGAATCAGTCGAATAAATGTAATTGCAATGAATTCTCCTGCCACCAATTAGACACACCTACACCTAATAACCTGACTCCTTTTTCTAGGGCTGCTGTTTGTTGTAATAATTCCCAGCTGGTCCTCCTAATTTGCTCCTCTTCCAACCAACGACTAGCATAACTTTGACTCCGTGTTTGGGTCTTAAAATCAGGGTAACGTACTTTCAGTGTAACACGTTGTCCCTTTAACTCTTCTCGCCGAAGCACCTCGGCCACTTCGGCACTCAATTCAGCTAATTCCTGTTCCATCTGTAATAATGAAAACAGATCTTCGGCAAAGGTGGTCTCTCGGCTCACTGACTTTCTGTCATCCGATGGATCTACTAATTGGTCATCTTGGCCTCGTGCTAAGTGGTAGAATCGAACTCCTAGTCTTCCCCATCGCCGACTTAATTCAGGTAAGGACAACTGTCGTAGTTGGCCAATAGTCAGGATCTGCATCTGTTGTAGCTGGTTATTGGTTACCGGACCTACTCCCCATATCTTACTAACCGGCAGATTTTGTAAGAAAG
>JACLAC010010285.1_pt1 | contig 29713 bp, 23 predicted proteins | sample 8027881 | NCBI WGS metagenome assembly JACLAC01 (sample SAMN15725517, study PRJNA655200) | protist metagenome | isolation source: fluorescence activated cell sorting (FACS) single amplified genomes of... | place: Spain: Blaines Bay Microbial Observatory, Mediterranean Sea | collected 2016-01-19 | reverse complement strand
CGATTCTTGACTTTGTTCTGATCTTCACAGGCCAACTTAAACTATTCTATGGGTTCCTTTTCTATCTGAACCATCTTTTTGTGTAATTCTTTCATAAGAATATTACTCGTGAAGGGCTTCATTGTCTTCCATTGTTGACATTCCTTTCGAGCAGGATCGCAACCCAGACACCAATAATGTTGGTAAGAAATTCCCCTGCAGGAGTCAACCGTCTAAGTGAACCACGTGGGAAGGTGCATTTCCTCACCAACTTAGAAAATGATCGTTTATTGAAAATAACAAGGCTGCCAACACTCCAACTCCATCTGGCAGTTGTGTTGTCACTGGCTACTGGCGCAAGTCATGACGCGATCGGGGAACTAAGCTGGAGGGACATCGATCACCGCATTGTTGGTCAGAAAGAATTTTTTCCAGGTCACATCATGAGTCAGTAACTGAATCTCTGAAAACTGTAGGAAGCAGCATTAAAGTGAGTAGGAATTGAAGATTTCCGTTGGCACGACTTGCGGCGCTCCTGTGCCCGCTATAGGGTCGGTCCAGCAAGGACTGGACTTAAGACTGATAGCCGACTTACTAGGTCACGTCACCCTGCAGATATCGATGCACTTCTCCCATTTAGCCAAAGAAGTAGTCAAGATTATGACGAGCGCAGCGATGGAGCCCTAAAGTGTTAGGATACAACGAATTACCCTAAAATTATTCTCTCATTTACCATACTCATAGTGAGAGAAAAAGCGTCCTACCTATCTATCTTAAAATTCCAAAATGTACTTTCCTCCAAAGATAATTTGCAGGCGCAAAAACAAATTAATTTAATGAGTTTGTAATAGCGCAAGTGGTTTTCGCTTTAAAGTGCCGTGGGTAGCTATACTTGCTGTCATTAGACTTAGTGCTACTACACCCAACAGTGTGGCAATGTTGCTTGACCAGTTAATTGTCCAAAGGTTATCAAACATCACCCAAGAAATAACCCATGAAAAAAATAAACTAATCGTTAATCCTGAAACTGCTGCGGATAGAGCCAGTACACCAAACTCTACCTGCACAATTTGCATAACCATTGAAAATCTTGCTCCTAGGGTTTTAAGCAAATTTGTTTCCCAAACACGGCTTTGAGCCTCCTGACGGGCTATTGAATAGAGAACTACGAGCCCAGCTAGAATTGCAAGATAAGCCATAAGATTGACAGCTATTGTAATTTTATCAATTACGCCAAATATTCTTTCTACCAATCTTGAGACATCTATCACTGATATATTTGGATAAATTTGGACAATTTTGTTTTGAAGACTTAATCTGTTCTCAATCGGAATATTTTTTATACTTCCTAAAAATACTTTGGGAGCATCTTCCAAAATTCCTTTTTGCATCAAAATAAAAAAAGCTGGCTGAAAAGACGTCCAAACTACTTTTCGTAAATTTCTGACCTCAGTCTTAATTGGAATACCTGCAACATCAAAAACAATTCGATCACCAACTTCTATTTCTCTCCAATCAGCCCATCTTTTTTCCAAAGAAATTTGTACTAGCTTGTCTTGTGATTGATCATAGCTACCTAACAAAGGGGATCCCTCAACTATATTATCTCCCAACTGATCAGTCGAAAGATAGGATAAGTTGTGAATTCTAGCCCTCAGCATCCGTTCCATGTCCCTGTCTCGTATTGCATCAAATCGATATTGTCCCTTATAAACTTGTCCATTGATTGTTGATAACCTGGCACGGACCATTGGCGAAAGATTTTCCAGCTTAAAACCCTGCTGAATAAGGAGATCTTCCAAACCCTGTACCTGGTCCTCTTGGATGTCAAAAACAAAAAAGGTGGGTACGCGGCTATTGTCAGGTCTCTCGATTTCTTCTGTAATACCTCTTTGAAGTTGGGGTATAAGATTGATAAGCAAGGTTCCAAGAGACATCGATAAAAAACATGAAATTGCAGCTATCCTGTTACGATTTAAGCTTCTAAGTGCTATCTTCAAAACAGGTCCCTGTCGGTTAGAAATGTAGCCACAAAATTTGAATAAGAACCCGGACCATATAGCCAGCAAAATCATAGCAACTGTGAATAAAATCAGGAAAAGCATTCCTCTGATCAAGCCTGCAACCCAAATGGCAAGTCCCCCATATATTAAAAGCCCAGGCAGGTAGCTCAATAAACTTAACTTCCAACTATTCCTTCCTTTGCTAAAGCTCCGGCTTTTGTCCCGGAGTAGAACAATCGGCTGAATATGACGAATCGATACCAACACTGGTAAACAGAAAATCAAACTTCCAATAGTCCCCAAAACTACAGCGACTCCCAGACTAGCCCATGGAATTTCTTTTTGGAAACCAATGGGAAGAAAATCAACGACTAAGAAGGGAAGTACTTGCAGCAAGGCTAGTGAAGCCAAAGTAGCAACAATTACAGCTATTGCGCCTAAAATTAAAATTTGAATTAACAATAGGAGATAGGTTGACTTCCGAAAAGCACCCAAACTCATCAGGATGGCAACTTCATGCAGGTGACTATGCAGGTATTCACGGAAAAGATAAGCTGCTCCAAGTCCCGCTAGAAAAAGTGCCACTAATGAAACTATACCAAGATAATCATTGAGGTACCCCAACGCTCGACCTACTTGTTGGCTAGCACTTATTGGTGTTTGTACACGGAGTGCGTAAGATTCTTCACCCAACTGATCAAGATCATTCTCTAGCTTCTCAGCAGCAAACTCCTCATCGGTCTCTGGATTTAATTTATAATATTGACGATAGACAACCCGGCTTCTGCCTAATTCTGTTAGCCCTGTTTTTTGTACATGCTCATAACCCATGTAAATTCTTGAAGTTACTCCAAATGTCGAGAAAGTTGTGCCAGGATCCTGGAGTACAACATCGTCAATTTGGAAAGTCTTGGTTCCAATCTGCAGTGAATCTCCAAGTTCCAGATTGAGTGCAGTCAAAAGATCAGGATAAACCCAGATAACAGGCTTTTTTAGGACTTGAGCAACCTCAAGGGGTCCAATAATACCTCTTTCCTGTAATTCCAATTCCCCATAAAGTGGAAAGCCAGAGTCCACTGCAATGATTTGAGACAAACGGGAGTTAAAATCATTAGCTGACATCGACACAAAAGAAATCTGCTGAGTTTGTTCTATGGGTTGGAGGCTGTCAAAAATCTGTCTTAGTTCTTTTTCTTTAAAAGGACGTGTTGAATTAACAGCAATATCAGCTGTCAAGATACCTTTAGCGTCTCTTCCCAATTGATTCTGAACTGAAGCGTTAAAGGAATTGAGAGCTAAAAATCCGATCAATCCAATCGCTAAGTTCAGCACAAAAAAGATACTGAACTTTCTATTATTTTGAATTTCTCGCCAAGCCAGTCTGAGCCAAAACTGCATAGATATTTATTCAAAGGGAAATTAAGAATAGTAATTTAATAATTTAATGTATCCAATCGCAAATAAATTTTTATAATTTTACCTTCCTTAGGCAAATAATTTCGTTAATTTAACACCTTTTATGGATGACTACCCTCATTTAATTCAAACTGCTGACCTACTAATTCTCCATCTTCCAAACATCCTTTAATCTCGTTTCCATCTGAATAAGTCCTAGTCCCATGTCCGTGCTCACAACCATCCTTCCAATCTCCTACGTATTTCATACCGGATGAATAAGTCCTAGTCCCATTATCATGCCTTTTGCCATTCTTGAATTATCCTATGTATTTCGTACCATTTTAATACCTTCTCGCATGTGAGAATTTGTGGTGGTGAATCAGCTTCCTCTTTCAGGGGGTTCACATTGCAGAATCAGATGGATGAGATTACGTTGGGATTTAGGAATGGCAAATAGCATGAAAGGGAAAAATGCAGATCACCGGGTTCGTAATTAGGTTAGTTTAGGTTATTCTGAACCTCCTTAACACTAATGCTTCACCCAATACTTTTCATACTTTATCTGGGTAGCATCTACATACTTCCCATCTAATGGATTGATTTCACCATTAGTGGAATAAAATTTATTCCCATCTATGTGATTTCATAAAACAAGATGTGAATGGAGCCAACTGGATAAAAAGCAGATAATGGCCCTTCTATGTATGTGTTTATTGCAACGTAGTTTATTTTATAAATTGCTTACCGCTAATAACACCTCATGTTTCAATTGTAAATGTACCGTTGGCTCGAAAGTCGAGTACGCTAGATATTCGAGTACACTCAGCATCAGAATAAGTAAGTGTTTCATCATTCTATTTCGTAACGCTTAAAGAAAAAATATTCCTTATATACAATCCTGAGATACCTCCGCTTTCTTTACATTGGGCTACTCAAGTTCTTTCATAATCTGGACTAGATGAGTTACCTCCACCTGCAGCTGCACACCCGTTTAATAGAAAAATAAAGCTGAAGCAAAGTATAGTTAGGGTAGATAGATGAAACTTTTTCATTTGAATACTTTGATTGATTAGATTTGATTATAAAGTTAAGATCGAAGAATTGTTCTTTTGTAGGTAGTGTAAACTTTAATATCAATTAAAAGGTAACTGTATTCATGCATTGAGTGATCTTCAAACTCACAAATTCTGATAAACGGACAAGCAATCCGCCGTTCTATTTCAATAATTCCACTTATTTACTGGGAAGTGTTTGGGATTCCTTGAATTATGAGAAGTGCAAGAACCACCTAGGAGCCAGTGAAAATAATTTAACAGAAAACTATGTGGATTACGGATCTTGTTTATCTCCCATGAAATAGTTGTATTGAAAGAAAGATTTTGAAGGGACTTGTTGCTGTTCAAATCATCGCTCGAATTGTTCCCAGCAGCATTTCCAAAACAACTGTATATACTTTTGGATTTGTCTACGATTGAATCATTGGGATTGGGATGAGGAGAAGATTGGTAGGAAGTACTTCAGCGAAAACCACACCTTTAGTACGCCATTAGAATTTTGAGACAGGTGTTTGCGCTACACAAGACTTCTCATTTGCCGATAACAAAACTTTCACGATGTATCTTGCGTTTGATAAAAGGGTTTACAGCTAAATCATTTGAAAAATACTTCAATCATATTTGTTCTGGTTATAAATATTTTTTTGAGTAAAATCTGGTCTATTGGAACCACAAATCTTCAACCGAACTCACTGCCAAAATTCTCAGATTGTCTCACCTCTGATGAATCCAGTGATTAAGTTTCTTCCACAGTTGGGATTTATCGTCTAATTGGATCAATTACTGAGGATTAAGCTCACTTGTCACACCTAGAATTAGCTCTAGCGAGTCCCTAATTACATCCTAAATTATTTTTCAGAATATCTGATATTTAAATTATCTATTAATTTTCTTTGTTAATTCCTAATTAAGCTTTCGATTTAAAAGCTCGTCATAAACGAAACTCCACCACCATCATAGGTGGAATTGATCGAATCAAGATCTACATCAGAAGTTTTGAAAGTAATTAATTTCTGTAAGAAGTAAAGATAAGTTTTGGTAAGATCACCACCAATTTCGAAACCTATCTGATAATAATAACTGTTATAAGTTCCATCGAACCTTTCAAAAAATTGATTTGAAGTATCCGATTGTCCCGATGTCAAAGCACCCTTCATCATTCCTGCTTCATAACCTAATGCAAGCACTAATGGTTTCCCATAATGTAACCCCCCGAAAGCACCGAGACCATCTAAGTCGAACGTGCTACTACCACTTTTTTTAAAGACATCAAAACTTGTATATCCTAAGTGAAGGTACAGTGTATCAGTAATAGTGTTTCCCAATGTTTTATTAAATTGTGTGTAAATTTGGGTTAAACCAGGTTTCATATTTTCATAGTTATTACCATTGTCCAAAGTATTGAATCTAGCTACTTTTTGGGCGGCTAGTTGATGTACTCCTATAGCTAAAAAATTTTTAGTTGAGCCAATACCTATTGCAAAAGAATGACCGGATAAAATAAAATATAATAGAATAGTAATTGTAAATAGTTTGCAGAAATCTTTTGTTTTTCCCATTACGCTCTTGTGTACGAAAGGTTATATTAAATCCATAATGTATCAAATGAATGCAACCTTCCATGGCACAGAGGGAAGCTTCAGCAAGCATTAAATGTTCCAAATTGCTTGGTGAATTGGGTGCCAATTATTGAGTGGTTTTTAGTATTACGCATTTTAAGCGGTGAAATCCAACAGATCACCAAACTGGATCTGGATGAGGTCTTCGGAATAGTTGCCGATGGTTGTAGCTTGGCCCAGATTGAAGACAAGATTGATCGCAGTCACAATGTGATCCGGAAGTTCCTTTACAAGAACGAATAACATCGGCAGGCTTACCTGCAGCTTTGCAAGAGCTAGGATTACATCTCACCAATATAATCGAGTGGTTGGTGCTTAAGGTAGAGAATGGAGAAATGCGACCTGACGTGACCCGGGGTTGCTATCGATGGCCGCAGAGGGATCGCCAGTCGTTTCCATCCGAACGTGCTCTCTGAGGAACTGATCGGCAACATTACTCATTATGAGGCCAATATTCAGGATCAACACCTAGTGGCATTTAAAAGTATTGTTGAAAAACGGAAGCGTCAGTTTAAAGAAGAAGAGAAGGCCAAGCAAGCGGAAGAGCGACTGGAACTGCGTTGATAAAATTTTTTTTCTGCCAGCTGATTCATTGAGTCAGACCATTCCTTCTGGTGGTCTCATTAAAAGAATTTATAGCAATTTTTCAGGAAGCTAGTGTTATTTAGTTAAATCAATAAACCTAGATAGATACTGTTGAAGAATCTATTTCACTCAGTTGGCTTAATAAGCATTACTGGGAGAGGTGATTTTCCAAAAAAGCTTAGTGTTGTCTTGAACTTTTTTTACTAGCTTTGGTTTAAAAATATTTCACTTCTATGGCAGTACTAACAGGGTTCTAAAAGTTATTGAGTATTTATTTCAAGAGATCGATACGTCGGTCATACTCAATAATCTGCTCCTGTATTTCTTTTCCATTTCGTCCGTAGCGTCTGTAAAGAGAACGAGGAGCTTTGCTTCGTTGAACTCGTATTGGATTTCTTCCAGAGTCTCAGAAAAATTCCACAATACTGTACCCATCCGGCATTAGTTGCTCATCGTCATCTTCTTCATCGTGCTCATAACCCGAATTTCGCAGGTTCAAATCCTGCCCTCGCTACTATACTTTCCTCAGCAAAATCAGTATTTAAACTAGCACACTACTTTTCTGGTTCTCACCCAGATTCTAGTTTACCCAACCATTTTGCTGGATTTTCTTTCTCAATCTGATCCTTTCTTGCCCAACAATTTATTACTTATTTTTAAATTAACTTCGAATCTTGAGGAGAACTTTGACAGTTTTGGAGAATGGAGAATGACAAGCAGGTTGTTTTGTTATGAATTTAGCGTAGGTGAGATGTCCGGAAGGAAAAGTCTTTTCACGTCATTTGAAACCTCCTTTTCCGAAAAAGAACAGCCGGCTAAAATAACCTAAAAGACTGGATTCCTTTGTTAGGCCACTCTACTTACCCAGCTGCTACTTTAGGTATCTGTAGGTTACAAAAACAAAACTTTCAAAAAGCCGCATTGTCAGTGTTTTCCTCTGCCCTAATTCCATATCCTACTGTCAACGATAGAAAAGCGCGCAACTCTGTTTGACAAACCTACTGATTTTAGGGCATTTTAGCCAGATGTTATGAATGACAATAAGACCTGACAGTATTTTAAAACTACCGAAGTAGTATGAATCTCAACGACCTAATTCTTTTCTCCTCCAAATGATTTTTCTATGTTTAAAGCCATCTACACTCGTTCTATCTTCACCAAATTTGCTCAAAAAAACTATCCGTTCCCAACTAGTCCCTAGTACTAAAAAAGTTGAAATGTACCGTAAGATGGCTGTAAAAAAACGTCTACGAAAAAGAATTTAGAAAACAGGGATTATACACTTTACTCTAGGCATTAGAGTCACAGACTAAAGGTTCTGATGAAATCTATAATGATCATGTATGACTCGCTGAATAAACACATGCTTTCAGCTTATGGATGCGATTGGACGAAAACCCCTAACTTTCAGAGATTAAGTAAGAAAAGCATAACTTTTGAAAATATGTATGTCGGAAGTATGCCTTGTATGCCAGCAAGAAGAGAACTGCACACTGGACGCTATAATTTTCTGCATAGATCTTGGGGCCCATTCGAACCTTTTGATGATTCAACACCTGAGATACTTCAGAATTCTGGAATATACACCCATCTAGTGAGTGACCACTATCATTATTGGGAAGATGGTGGTGCAACATATCATCACCGCTATTCATCTTGGGAGAATGTTAGGGGACAAGAGGGGGATAAATGGAAGGGGGAAATTACTGATCCTATTCTTCCAGAACATCTGGGACGTGTTGAAAGACAAGACTGGATCAATAGAAAATACTTGCAAAATGAGGAGTCAACTCCCCAAGCACAGACCTTCGCAAGAGGAATTGAATTTATCAAAAAGAACAGGAGAGCAGATAATTGGTCATTGCAAATTGAAACTTTTGATCCACACGAACCCTACTTCACCTTAAACAAATGGAAAGGACACTATCCCCACAAATGGGATGGCCCTCATTTTGACTGGCCTAAAAATCAGAGAGTCGAAGAAAGTCAGGAAGCAGTCAGTCATTTAAAATACGAATATGCATCACTACTGACAAAGTGTGATCATTATCTTGGTTTAGTAATGGATTTAATGGATGAGTATAGCTTGTGGGAAGACACCATGCTTATCGTAAATACTGATCATGGTTTCTTGCTTGGAGAGCATGACTGGTGGGCAAAATGTAGAATGCCATTTTATAATGAAATTGCAAATATCCCACTATTCATCTGGGATCCAAGAAGCAAAAAAGCAGGGGAAAGACGATCAAGTTTAACCCAAACAATCGATGTTGGGCCAACCTTGTTAGACTTTTTCAACATTAAAAAACCAGATGACATGCAGGGTCATTCGCTAAGATCCGTGATTGAAGTAGATGAACCAGTAAGAGAAGTAGCTTTGTACGGAATCTTCGGCGGACATGTGAATCTTACAGATGGCAGATATGTTTACATGAGGGCCCCAAATAAAGAAAATGAACCGCTATTCCACTACACTCATATGCCAACACATATGAATAGCCTCTTCAGTACTGATGAATTGAGAAAGATGCAGTGGCATCAGGGATTTAATTTCACAAAAGGTTGCCCCGTTATGAAAATTCCCTCAAAGGGTGGAAAGGGTTTAAGGAATTTTGAAGACCTTGAAACTAAGCTTTTTGACTTAGAAACAGATCCGGGGCAAAAAAATCAGATAAAAGACCAAACAACAGAAAACTATCTTATTGAAAAGTTGATCTCAATGATGAAAGCAACAGATGCCCCTGAAGAACAATATACGAGACTTGGACTAAATATCTGAAGTTCAACTTTTTTTGTCCAAATTCGTCGTAAGACATACTTACAATATCAATTGAACCATACCAATTCAATTTTCTCTTTTGCAAAGACAACTAGCGGATTCGCCAACCCAATTTAGTCTATAACCACCTTTTTTCTAAGAGTTTTGAACCCCTTCAGGCAGCCAAGGCTCAGATTCATTAATTGGTAGTGACTCTGATCAATCAAAGATGTTGGAAAATACAAAAATTTCTGGGGTGTGAGATAGTTGACTGGAAGAAGAGGAGGTCAGGGGCCTTGACTAAAAAGCTCAGGATGTCCGTGCTCGGTAGATGAAATAGGGAGATTACAGTGTCCGAAAGATTTCAAAATACTTGATTAGCGCTGTGGGTGAGTTGATATCCTATCATTATTAGAAATCATGTGAAGGAACTGGGGCGTCCATTCGTATCAGATTCGCAGTCTTACAAGCATCCCAAAAGGAAGATTCAATAGGATGCTCGAATAGCTTTCGGTTTTCCGTTACCTGTTCTGGACGGAAAGCTCCGGGGATGATAGAGGCAACCAGAGGATGGCCTAGAGGAAATTGTAAAGCGGCAGCTTTTAGTGGGATCTGATGATCCTTACATAATCTTTCAATCAACTGAACTTTTGCCATCACATCGGGAGTGGCCTCTGAATATCTATATTTAGCTCCTTGAACTGCTCCAGTAGCCAAAATGCCTGATGCATAAGGGGCTCCTACCACGACTCCCACACCAAGGCGCTCGCACTTGGGAAAAATTGTGTCCAAGACTCCTTGATCCAGCAGAGTATAGGGATGGGCCACAAGAAAGAAATCTAGCGGACATTCTTCCAAAAATCGAGGTATGAGAGCCTCTTTATTGATTCCAGCTCCAAAAGCCTGAATTTCTCCAGTACGTTTCAATTCATCAAGCGCTTTCCAGCCAGATTCCAATTCACGGAATCTCTGGTTTATGTGACTTTCTGTTCGATGGTAGTTGAGATCAATATCATGAATTATGAGGACATCCACTCGATTAAGCCCCAAACGTAACAGACTGTCCTCATAAGAGCGTAATATCCCATCATAAGTGTAGTCGAACCTCAAAGTAAAAGGCAGACCCCCTGCCCATGGCGGACCATAGAAATCTTTGGCTTTACCCCTAAAACGTGAATAGACTCTGCCTACCTTGGTGGAACAAATAAATTCTTCTGGATTCTGTTGTCGAAGCAGGCCACCAATCCTGTGCTCACTGAGGCCATGACCGTACCAAGGAGCCGTATCGTAGAAGCGAATACCTGCAGACCATGCTGATTTGAGGGTATGGCGTGATTGGTCTTCGGGGATTAGTTCAAACAATTCACCTAAGGGCGCGCCACCGAAACCCAGAATCGGAAGTTCTAAAAGACTCTGACCAACTTTTCGTACGGGTAAGTTATCCATAAAAAGCCAAATCTCTTAAAAATTGATAACAAAAGCCGCGAGAAGAATTAGATCAATTATAGTTTTCTGTTAAAATTACTAATGGAGGTAAAATTCATAACAGATTTTATCAGCGTTTTTTTTGATTAGTTTTTCACAGATCCAGTCGTTAAGCCTTCAGAGATAAATTTCTGTAATGGGAGAAAAAGTACAAGAGTAGGTATTGTTGTTAATGCAGACGCTGCCATCACTTGACCCCATTGAGTGGTGTGTTCGCCAAAAAAAGCGTACAACTCTAGCGGCATTGTCTTTAAATTAGTTTTTGTTAGAAAGGCCAAAGCGAAAAGGTATTCCGACCACATAAGCAAAAATGCATAAGCTGCCGTAACAATGATACCCGGCAACATGATCGGTGCAATTATTTTCCATATAATTTGAAATTGTGGGCATCCATCCATAGTTGCAGCTTCATCTAATTCCCTGGGTATGCTCTCTAAGTAACCTACCAGTAAATAAATTGAAAATGGTAGACTTACAGCCACGTAACAAAAAATCATACTAATGTGGTTATTTAAAAATCCAAGTTTAGCAAAAAGAATAAACATAGGGGTGACAAGTATAATCCACGGAAAAGTTTGACCAAGCATTATTGAACCAAAAGAAAAGATTTTAAATCTAAATCTTCTTCTTGAAAACGCATAGGCCGCTATTACAGATGAAAAAATAGTTATTAATACAGAAACCAGGCAAATATAAAAACTGTTAAATATAAACAGGCCAAATCCAGATTCAAATAATTCAAAATAATTATCTAAGGTGTAAATGGAATGATCATTTGAAAAAAGTGTCTCTTCAGTTTTAAATGATGCAATGAATATCCACAATGTTGGATAAATAATTATAAGAAAGACAATAAAAGCCAATAGAAGTATAGCAATTTCATAAACCATAATAAGAATTAAATTAGTACACTATTATATTAAAATAAAAAAAATAAGTGTAAATTTGAATGTATTATATTAAAACAACTCTTTCAAATTTCTTTTGATAATTAGTCTTAAATAGATAATGCCAAATACTGTCATGATTGTGGCCATCACAATACCTAAAGCTGAGCTGTAACCCATTCTTCCATCTACGAAAGCCTTCAAGTAGACTTCGGTAGCCATTACATTAGTGAAAGTCCCTGGCCCAGCTCCAGTTGATAGCCATACAAAGACAAAGTTGTTAAACGTCCAAAACGTTGACATCAAAACCATAATTATTATAGAGGGCACCATATGTGGCAATTTTACATATATAGCTTGTTGAAGTTTGTTCGCGCCATCCACTCTTGCTGCATCTATAATCTCTGATGGTACTGATTTTAAGCTTGCTAGAAATGTCAATGTTACTAAGGGAAGGGTATTCCATGTAATTATTGTAATAATTGAGGGCCAAACGAAACTTGTATCAGCCAGAAAAGCTATGGGTTCTTTTCCGATTCCATATTTAATAATTATTTGATTGATGATGCCAACTTGTGGATCTAATATCATTCTCCAAACTACTACAGCTACAATAGACGGGGTTGCCCATGGAATTAAAAGTAATAATTGAAATATATTCGTTAAGCGGTATTTCTTTAAAGTATCAGAGTTGAGTAAAAACGCCAAAAGTAGACCAAGAGTTATTCTAACGAAAACCCCAACTATTGTTAGCCAGAAAGTAGTATTAAAAAAAACTCTTGCAAATTCAGGGTCTGTTACAAGATCAATGTAATTATCTAGTCCAACCCAATTGCCACCCTTTCTCAGTTTAAATAAATTTAGATCTGTAAAGCTGTTAAATATATTATATACTGTTGGATATACGTAAAAAAATGCAATAAAGAAAAGAGTTGGAATTAGTAAATAAAATACAAATTTATTATCCTTCATTTCCTAGTTTAGGAATACATTGAACAGTTTTTCAACGAGGTCAAATGGTATGACCTCGTTGAATTGTTTATCTATTATTTAAGTTCACTTTCAATTTTACTGTAAATTTCATTAGCTACTTCCATAGATGTCTTTTCTCCAATGAAAACTGAACCTGCTCCACGACCAACCCAATTCCACATTGTTGGAATTGGGATTGGACCTGTTGAATATGGGCCCCAACTTCTAGCCAATATTAGTTGATTTTTATATCCCACATGTGAAGCAACTTGTGGTAATTGTTTAATTAATTTCTTTTGTGCAGGCCACATTCCAGCATAATATTTTGAATATACTGGTTCATCAGTTAGATATTTTATTAATTTGAAAGATGCCTCGGGGTGCTCTGTATTTGCATTGATACCAAGTTGACGTCCACCAACAAAAGTAACAGATTTTTTCGGATGTATAGTTGATGCAAATGGATTAGGCTTCCCTGGATTCCTTGCTTTCCAAGCTGAATCTATTTGAACCATTACATTCTCAGGTGTACTTATTATTGAAAAATCACCTCTAACCATCCCTTCTATTAATTCTTGTGCTCCCCAATTTGTAACGTTCAGCATAGATTTTGGATTTATTCCTCGATCAAGATATGATTTGTAATAGTCAATCCCTTCCGCAATTTGTTCTTGAGTAATGTTTATGTAGTAAGAGCCATCAGGTTTTCGATCGATTAAAGACCATCCATTAGACCACCAATAAAAATTTAAGAAAAACCATATGGAATTTGTAGGGCCACTACCTGCTGGGATAGCCCATCCTGCAGACCCAGTTTTCTCTTTTATCTTCGTACTTGCCTCAAGTAAACCATTCCATGTTGTTGGAAACTCTTTTATTCCAGCTTTTTCAAGGATATCTTTTCTATATACCATTGCAAAAGTATCAACTGTCCAAGGTATAGCATGAATAGTCCCATCATCTTGACTTGCTAAATCTGCTGAAATAAAGTCATTCCACCCAATACCAACACCGTACTTGTCTATTAGATTATTCATATCGTATAAAGCACCTGATTCTCCCATGCTCCTTGTCCAGACCTGTGCAATATGAACAACATCTGGTCCTTCCCCTACTGCTGCTTCACGAAGGAACTGTTCTCTTGCGCTCCCCCAAGCTATGCGTTGTAAATCAACTTTTATTCCAGGATTAATCCTTTCAAATTCATCTACAGCTGCTCTCATTTCTTTCTGGCCAGCGTCATTGAACCTGAAAGATATTTCGATTTCTGCTAATGCGTTGTTACAATAACAACATGTAATTGCTATTAAAATAGTTAATAGCTTTTTAACCTTTTTCATAAAACCTCTTTAGTTTAAGTTAAAAAAATTATAAATAATCTTAAAAATCCTGGCTTGTCAAGATTATAATTATGATAATAAATTTTGTTGGTTTGTCCAAAAATGTAACTTTTTTTAATCGAAATTGATGGCATTTTCATTAGTGGTTTCTTACTTCTTAAGTTTTTTATCTTCAAAAAGGATTATAGTTCAAGTTTCATCTTAGGAAGAAGAAACAATGTATGAAACTATTTCAATCTAGGAAATAAAAGGTATTAACTGTTTCTTTAATCCAATCATCAAGTAATTAGTGTTATTGTGAATACTGTACCGACTGATCTGTAATCTATTGACCGAGCATTTTTAACCTCAGAACTAGTTATATAGCTATCTTTATCTAAGCTTTGTTTGCGACTTATTTGCCAGCTTAATTGCACTGCATTTTTTGTTCGACATAATAATGCACTGAAGTTTTCTTAAACAGTGCAAAAAATTTATTTCTAAGATTTGAGAGAGAAAAATAGCTGATGTATTAGCTAAGAAAAAAGTAATCTCAATTTCTTACATTGCGCCAAATGAGAATCTTGCTCAGAAATTTCGAGAATTTTTTAAGTTTGACAGATATTATATGGAAAAGAAATTTCACAAAGAAGGTCCACTTTAATTAATCTAATACACCATAACTGAGAGTTTTGAACATGTTGAATGTTGGTTTGTTTGGATGCAAGGAAAAACAACCTAGAAAACTGGGAAAATCGTATATCACCATTGTGAAGTCTATGAAGGTGCTGAGGGGGGTATTTCATCATTAGATTGATGAGGACCATGATTGCCAGAACTCTTGACATGAGCTGCTGATTGAGGAGTCCTTCTTGACGGTTGGGTTCAAGTCTTTAAATGGTTGTAGGGTGGTCACAGGAAACTGGGACGATCCTTACTCTGGCAAAATCATCACTGAATCGACGAAGTTGGACATCGATCATATGTCACCCCCTCAAGGAAGCCCATGAGTCTGGTGCCGCAAATTTGGTCGAGAGAGTGTAAAATAGCCCCTGCCAATGATTTGGATGATCCAGAAAAGTTATTTGCTGTCGACCATCGTTTGAATCTTTGAATGAAGCCAAGAGTCCGGTATGGTAGTTACTACCAAATAAAGCTTATCAATTCGAATGTGCGAGGGCTTAGGTTGCAATGAAATTGAGGGGGGGGAGGATGTGCGAGAATTCATGATATGAATTTGATCGTTTCTCAGTGGATTTTATTAGCGAGTTTGTTCTGCTTAATGTTGATAGGAATAGGGTCCTGCTTTCTCATTGATAGATTTAAAATTTTTAATTATTCTCCCATCGAGAGGGATTTATTCCTGGAGCCTCTGTCTTCATTCCTTTTGGTTTGTGTTCTTGTTCCCACTTGAATCCTGTTGTATTAAGGCTTCTTAAAAATGGTTTTGCAGATTCTGGGGCATTTGACACTAAATTTTCATCCCATTCTTCGACACTCTTAATAGGTCCTGCCCAGGCAGGTCGATAACCAAATTGAAGTAATTCTCTAGAATTCTCATCTGAATTCGGATGACTTCCATGTATCATCATTGAAGGAACAATTACAGCAGAACCTGCTTGAACAACAATTGATATTTCTTCTGGATGCCATTTATATCTAGCATAAGGTGACGCATCCGCATGGAAAGAAATATGTGATCTAGGTATCAATCTAAACGGAGCTCTTTCTGGCGTTAAATCATCTAAATAATATAATACTCTTAATAATCTGGGACAACTGCCCTCGTAGCCAAATAAATTAGACCCATGTGGTTGTCCATCAGTATGTAGAGATATACCTGGACATCCTGACAAAGATTTTTGGTAAAATCCTCTAGTAAATACTATTTCTGACCCCATTAGATCATTCAAGAAATCTATAACAACTGGATTACCAATTAATTCTGCGACAGCCCTGCTATGCCATTGTGGTTGTTTAACTGAACGAGTTTGTTGTGTACTGTAATCTGTGTGAAGCATTTCAGCATCTGACATTCCTATTTTTACATCATTTATTTGCTGTTCATTGAGTGCGTTTGGAATAACTAAATAACCTTCTACCTCCAAGTGTCTTATTTGTTCTGAACGCGAAAAAGATTTAAAATCTTTATTTATAATATTCATATGAGGTATGTTTTCTGCCTCAAAATTCTTTAAAATTTTTTCCATTGTTTTTTGGATAATACGAATGTTTAATTAATGTTAAAAACTATTTAAAACGATTGAATGAGCCAAGTTCGATATTTGCTCTCTGGAATCGCCAGGTAAGCTCACTACAAGTTGCTCCAATACCCATATGCCTTCCACCCCTGCCCCCAGGCGCCGATGCACCGTTTTGAAATTTGGGTGAGGCTCGGCCTTCCTAGACAGCTTTCCACCTGACATGAATGGGGCCAAATCCACTGTGAGACAGCCAAAACGCCAACCAGAGTAAAACATTGAAAAAAAATTAAATAAATACGAAAAATTACAAATATTGATTAACTTGATCTAACGAGAAGATTAGGAAACAGATTTACATCCAATTCTCTCCTTCTTATCTCCAATATCAGTGTTTGGGTCTCAGGTTAGAGAAGAAAATTTATAAACCTACCCAAGTAGGTAATCCCACAAAGACTACTGTTAGAAACCACAACGTTTAGAAGCTCTAAAGAAAGGGGCTGCCATTTCAAAGGCCCCGCGTAATGTCATGTCGCTAGTAAGAGGATGAACAGAAAGCAAACGAGCGCCGTTTTTAATTGCTTCAACCATCCCTTCCTCGATATCTTTGGGATCCTCCATGGACCCAGATCCAACAACACGTCCCGTATGAATGCCTAGTTTGGTTGCTTCACGAAAAAAGCCATTGATGGCTTCGTTTACTTCAGGAATTTCACCCTGCCTGAGGATAACGTCCAAAGGCCCTACGAAACCACAGGCTTTGTTTCGACCCTGAGCAACCATCAGTTTAAGAATTTTATCTCTGAGTTTTCTATCAATTAAGTATTCTGATGTTTCGAATTGAATCCAACCCTGTGTTTCTGTTTCAGAGGCCCTTAATTCAAATGGAGTATAATTCATGCTGCGATCACCATTGCGAACTGGGTAACCTCCACGATCATGAGGAGTAGGACTTCCAGGTTCAGGAAAATTAACCGATTTGAAAAATATCTTAGCATCTTCAAAAGTACATCCATAAGGCCGCATGGTCGCTCTTGCACCCAGTTGGTAGGCATCGCCATACGAACTGATAGCTTCTCTATGAAGGCGCTGCACTGCTAAAAGCCCGAGACGTCCCTCAATTGCATTTTGGTCTCGACCATAAAAACCCTCCCATTGAGTATGTTCTGCATCATTGACGATCCATGTGAAGCCTGCTTTGGCCCAAGCATGTGCTTCATTTTCACGGAATTTATTCCATGGGATGTCATTAAAAATTCCTAAAAATGGTGGGGTATCTTTTATAGAAGAACACTTGTCCATTATTTCTTTTACAGGGTTCCGAAGCGGATTAAGGGTATATTGGAAAGCACGGTTCGCAAATTCCTTCGTTTTGAGTGGGACGCTGCCTCCCAAAGAGTCATTCATATTCATTTCTTACTGATTCAGCTGAAGAATTAAAAGTTCCGTCTCTACTTAAATGCACTTGAAGTAATTTAAAGAAACTTAACGAAATCAGTCTATTTAGTCAATGGTTAGTTTAGTGGATTCAAGTGATTTGAAGGAGTTGATGGCACAAATTGGCACAAAAAAACTGTGAGATGAAAAACTTGAACTGAGTTCGAGCCGTTACTTTAATTCAGATTTCTGAGTGAGAAGATCTTACTGATTTGATCTTGCTTGTCTCGATAGATGAATTGAATTTATATCTATTCTAACCCTTCTCAAGCCTAGCGAATTTCTCAGCCATAGTTGAGTTCCTTCGAGTCAATTTCTTGATTGTCATATCCTGAGCCTTGTTGTTCGCCAACTTAAGATTTCGATCATTCCCAATCAAAGAATCCTTTGTTTTTTGCAGGTGATCAATTGATTTATCAATTTCCTCAATGGCCGTCTGGAACTTTCTTGAGACAAGATCGTAATTCTTCACAAATCCAGATTTGAACGAATTGAGCTCATTCTCAAAATTGGTAATATCAATATTTCGAACTTTGACTAGAGCTAACTCTGTCTTGTACTGCAATGAATGCAACGAAGCATTCCTAAAAAAGATTAATAATAATGATGAAACTACCACTGTGAGAGTTGGTAGAAATGCAATAAAGACGATTGCATAAACTATAAGAGTTGAAACAAATATTTTTGTAATACTGGTTTTTCTTAATCCCAAAGGTGTTACTGTCTCTTGATCAAAAGACGCTCGTCTTGCGAACCTTCTTTGGATTAGAAGTGCTCCAAAGGTAACTGTAAGCATCAAGATTGATAAGGTACTAGCAAGTCTTGGATTCCCAACAAACTCATTTATAAACTCTCCATAGACAAGAGATGCAAGAACTCGATATCCTTCACCAATTATCATTGGAGTACCGAAATCAGAAAAAGTATTTACAAAAACCAGTAAAGCTCCGATTGATCAGGATTGGTGGCTTAGATTTAAGATTGCTACTCGTAAACCTCCATTATGATTCTTTCAAAAAATTTCCCAGTTTTAGCAAACTTTTCATGCCATTCCTTTGCTCCATCGGACTTGTGCCAATTCTCCAACGTTTGTAGGTCTGCCCAGGATTCTAATTTAACCTGTCCAGAAAAAATTCTTTTACCAGTAGCGTGACGTCGGACCCCAACCTCAATTACTCCTGGAAGTTTGGGAACTGGACAAGCCTTAGCAATTTTGAGGTGCTCTTCAGGGTCAAAAACACCCTCGCTTGTTTCATGATTCAAGTACACAACGGCAATAGCCATAGGGCAACTCCTCTGATTGATTTGCAAATACAATTTTTAGAAAACTTCCTCATGGCCATCAATGAGGTAGGTGGTGTAGGGAAGCGTCATATGAAAAACGCTTCCCAGGGAGGACTCTACGCCACGGAGAATTTTTCAAAACCACTGGCGCAAAGTCGTACATCCGTGCTTTGGAGTTTTCTAAGGCAAAGAACAGATGAAGGAACTAGGCAGCTTGGGGTGTATGGGGACATACCTTATCGCTTTGGCCAACAGCTATCTATCAAATGGTAATTTTAAAATCAATCATTAAATTACAATTTAGATGATGTTTCTAAATCAAAAACTATCTTTACGGCTTCCTGCAGTGAGTAATTACTACCAAGAACATTAACTGAGTTTCAAAATCACAAAGGCTTCTTGCCGTTATGAATCTAAACCAGCAGCAACTCGCTGAAACATTCGGATTATCTGATAGAACAATTTGGCAATGGCAGAATGAAGGTTTGCCGGTTGAGCTTCCGGCTCATGGTGGCAACCGCTACCGATTGAGCGACTGCATTGAATGGGTAGTGCGTCGACGTTTTGGCAACGAGCTTACTTATGAGAAAACCAGATTGATGTCAGCAATGGCAACCAAGACGGAACTGGAAACCAAACGACTACAGCAGGAGTTGCTGCAAACCGATCTGGTAAACATCACCTGGGGCATGTTTCGTCAGGATTTGAAAGAGAAGGTCAGAGCAATACCAGAGCAATTGACTGACGAACTGCTACGGCAAAAGACTTTGGTGGACTGCAAAACTCAGCTCAAGGAGATCTTTAGTGAAGCCTTGGCTGATCTGTCCAGTATTGAGACAATGGCAAAGTGATTAGGTACTTTGGGGCAATTTTCCTGCGGGTATTTCTGACCACGAACCCAGTTTTTATCAAAGGATTCGCGATTTGACTTTCATTCACAACGAGTAATCCCAGAACGCCAATTTTGATAGTGAAACCTGCTAAATCCCAAGCAATACGGCCTAGCTTGCGCCTACACTGATTCGGATTTTTTAGGTTGGGCGGTTCTTCTGCCGCCTGCACGGGTGAAGCGTTTTTCTGCACGCCTCATCTACCGCCGTACCTGTGTAAGAGCAAATATTGGGGTAATTTCTAATAATCAATTATGTGCAAGTACTCTTTTTTGTTCACCGATTCAGCGGTTTCATTAATGCGTTTTGCAAATTCTTGAACTGAAGTATTGGTTTTAAAATATTCTTCCCACTTATCTTTACCAGACCAAGAATCACAAATAACATCTGAGATATAAATCGTTGAGTCCGAGTCGTGCTTATATAATTTCATGTCAACAGCAACGGCATTTTTCAAATGATGGTCATGAAACTCTCTATGGCATTTGACAAATTTATCAATATCCGTCGGCCTCCAGTAATGTCTACTAACAATAGCCATATCTTACCCTTTGTAAAAATCCTTGATTATTAACAAGTGAGATTGTGTGCGAAAGCATGATTGCTCTGGACAAGTTTACTTATCAAATTATAGATAGGTATAGTCAAGGATTTTGGTGAAAAGCGTATTGCAATCTCAAATCACGAAAAGCCAATGAAATCCTACCTAACTCCAAAACAATTAGCTTTTGAATATGACGTTAGCGAGACAACAGTCATCCGTTGGTGTCGAACTTGTTATTTGCCAAGCATCAAAGTTGGCGGCCGTTGGCGGATTGGCCCCTTGACCTTGAATCGTTATCCAATCCAATGAATAAACAAGTACGGGAAGGAATGAAGTCGAGAGGTTGGTAGAGAATAATCTGCATTGCAGTAAGAGTATCTACAATGCAGCAAAGATATTAGAGTTTTCTCTCGTAGGGAGCCTGACCACCAGTTAATTCCAGGTCTATCTTCAATATATTATTGTTCATAGCACCTATCCCAAAATTTGGTCCCATTGGGCCATCAATAAATTCCTGGAATTGAGCTTCCGAAATTCCTTCCTTCGCCTCCCAAATACAATACATCGGCCCTTCTTGGGCAACAGGCATGAATGCATGATTGAAAAAACCTAGTTTCAGACACTCTTGATGATATTTTTCGAGTGAGGCTTGGTCAGGCATTTGTTCACCGAATGTCTGCCACCACTTTCCTGCCATACCAGGTTTCAAGTGATGATGGACATGAAAAAATTGAGAGGCCATATTTCATTTTCTGGCTGAAGGGTATTGAAAATATGTGGGGTGATGTTGCGACAAGCTAAGCTTAAACACAATTAAGTGTCACTTATCTTGAGATTATTTTCAATCTATTAGTTGGGTGAACAGCGACGGTCATCCGCTGGTGTTAGAGCGGCTATTTGCGAAGCTACAAGGTTGGTGGCCGCTGGAGAATTGAGCCAAATGTTGAACTTGGGAATAGCCCAGAAGTCGAGGGGCTGGTTAAAGAAGGGATGAAGTCGAGGGGCTGGTAGCAAGGAGTTGAGGAGGTGCGAAGGAAACTGCAGTTCTTTTCAGTTTAGAACTGAAGTCCTATTCCATTGGTAGCGACATAGCTTTCATGATGTGCGTTAATTTTTTTTGATAATCATCAAATACATGAAAGCATAATTATTCGCTGATACCAAAGCTTTCAAGAAACATATTTGTTAGCTTTACTTATTCTTTTCACGATATGGTAATCATTAAGTGCAAGCTTTGAACAATCGTGTCCAAAACCAGATTGGCCTATGCCACCATGTGGTAGATCGATATCGTATTTTACACCGTTTATTTGAATCTCACCAAAATGCAACTCACGTCCAATTAATTCAGCTTTTTTTTCATTATCAGTAAAAATATAAGCCACTAACCCTCCATCATTATTTAAATTAGACCTTTCAGTTAAATCTTTTTCATCATTAAAACTAATGAGTGAAATGATCGGTCCGAATATTTCTTCATGATAAATTTGCATTTGATCCGTAACACCACTCAAAATTGTTGGTGAGAAAAAATGGCCTCTCAATTGGTTAGAGGGTCGATCTCCACCTATTAGCAATTGCGCACCTTTCAGTACAGCATCATCAACCAATTTTTTCAGACGAATCCATGCTTTCTGATTAATGACTGGACCAGTATGTATGTCTGAATTTTTGTCAAACCCTACTTCAGTTGTTTCAGCAAGTGCAACAATGTGGGTTTTGAAATCTTCATAAACTTTGGAATCCACGAAAATGCGATTTGGTGCTACACATATTTGCCCAGCATTGCTGAATTTGAGCGCAGCGATTATATTTGCTGCAAGCGCTAAGTCTGCATCATAAAGTACTAAAGCAGGTGCATTCCCACCAAGCTCCATCGAATAACGCTTTATCGATGTTGACCCCTTTTGCATCACATGCCTTCCAGTAGTCGATGAACCAATCAGTGTAATTAAAGAAGGAATTTTTGAAGATGAAAGATAGTCAGCAACATCGTAGCTGTTGGAACTAAAAATCTGAACAACTCCAGGTGGCAGGCCTATTTTCGAGCAGATTTCACCCACTGCGTATGCTGATATAGGTGATAATTCTGATGGCCTTATTATGATTGGGCAACCAGACGCTAGCGCAGGGCCTAGCTTGAACGCCAAATTTAAAAGTGGAAAATTCCAAGAAATAAATGCAACCACAACTCCAACAGGTTCATAAGTTATTAGATGAGAGTGGCTGCCAGTGCGGTCGGGAATACTGTAATTGTTGAATCTAGCAATTTCTTGAGAATAAAATTCAAGAGAATTCTTCAAACTTTCAAAATCTTCTTTGGTTTGTTGCCATGGTTTTCCAATTTCAAAATGGACGCATTCTCTAAGCGATTGTTCATTAGCAATAATTTCTTTTCTCAAGCAATACATCCAATGCTGTCTTTCTGATATCGACGTCTTTGGCCAGGTGGTTAAACTTCTTTTAGCTGACTCGAGTGACTTTTCAGCTTCAAGTATACTTGCTCCTGCTATCTTCCCAGTCATTTCTTCTGTCGCTGGATTAAAAACTTCAATATGATCTGAACCTTCAGATAATTTTCCATCCAAATACATTTTCTTATTATAAAGCATGTAAGATCCTAACTTTTGGTAAATGAACCTGAGCCTATTGAATTTTAGTTTAACGACACGACTCTTCAAACCACAGACCAACCAACATTGAAAGATTATTCAATAAAATTTGATATTCAAATGAGGAACAAATCTTCTGCAAGACCACACATTTCAAAAAACTAGAGTTGATTATTGTTACTATTTTCTTGAGATAATAAATTTGAAAGAAAATTAGCACTGTTCAAATCATCACTCGATTGGTTGTGAGAAATGTCCGCAAAATAAGAGTTATTTTGAAATAGTTTGTGTGGAGTTGAGTAGTTTGGCTATCAAGAATAATGTGTTCGTGAGGTGTATTTTCTAGGTCTTGTGCGCAGATGGTGGGATTTATTGCTTAAGTCTTTGATTGGCGCAGTCTGGCGCAAGGAAGATCGATTGTTGGGATTTGTCTACGATTGAATCAGTGGGGTGAGGAGGAGATCGGCATGATATGCTCTGGCGAAAACTACGCCTCTGCTACGTCATTTTAATTCTGAGAGGAGATGATACTTTATTTAAGTATCTGATATTATTGGTGGGCTGACAGGGACTCGAACCCTGGACCACCTGATTAAAAGTTCCATCTCTACTTAAATGCACTTGAAGTAACTGAAGGAAACGTAACGAAATCAGTCGATTTAGTCAATGGCTAGTTTAGTGGACTCAAGTGGATTGAAGCGGTTGATGGCACAAATTGGCACGAAAGCTAGTGTCATAGCGCTTCATTTTTCTTTCGAGATAATCCCTGTTATTTAATTCTGAACCAACTCTTGTGTTTCAGTTGATCAATATTGCAGATTTTACCAATATAGAGAACCTAGGGCTCATAAATAGATTGTTAGGTCATTATCAATGATTTTTTGATCGAAAGCGCTCTAGTGCATGAAATGGCGTTTCGAAAACACATAAAGGACTAGCATCTTTAATATGAGTGTAACAGCCTACACGATTATCGCTCCCCATGAGACATTATTGATTTAAATCAGACTACGCATTGCAACTGGGCTGGTCATCATTTCTGCTTGCGTATTGATTGTAGTAGCCAGAAGTAATTGTACTAGGAGGCAAGGTAAAGGAGGATTCTCCGTGCAGCAATTGTCGTTTTAGCGATCGGCAGTGCAACGAAGAAAAGCTTCATCTTATCCATACAATTTCTTAAAACTTAATCGTGATTATCTCTCAGTGAACGAAAGAACTTACGTAGATCATTGGCCATTTCATCTGCTCTCTCGTGTACCGCAAAATGCCCACCCTCAGGGTAATCATTGTAATGTACAACGTTGTAATACTTTTCAGCCCGTTTGCGAACAATCGGTGCTAATTCGTGCGGGTACGCAGCGACTGCTGTTGGTACTTCTATTCTTGCACCAGTCGGTAACTCCCAAGGATGATAATAAGATTCGCTATAGATTCGAATGGCTGACCAGAATGAATTTGTTACCCAGTACAACATTACGTTTGTGATTAGCATGTCTCGTGGAAATAATTTTTCAAAATCATCGTGCCAACCACTCCAAGCACGCCATTTTTCAATAATCCATGCGGCTAGACCAACAGGTGAATCGGTCATACCTACTGCAAGTGTTTGCGGTCGTGTCATCTGTTGATGGCAGTATGCACCCTCGTCGATCCAGTATTTTTCCACATTCTTCCAGTATCTAAGTATGTCTGGATCTTTCGGTTTTAGAGGTGCCCATTTCATACCCAGACCTCTCAGTATATTCGGGTCTTTGTCTTCAGCCTCACGTTCATCACCTAAACGAGGAAATAGACAATTAAGATGAATACCTATGAGGTTTTCGGGATGATTATATCCCCAAGGGGCTGTAATAAAACCACCCCAATCACCACCTTCGATACCGTATTGGCCATACCCAAGCCCCTCAGTCATCAGACGATCATAACGTTTTGGGTGGTGTTGAAAACCAAAGCCTGCAGTCGCTGGGTAGTCGGAAAACCCAAAGCCTATAATTGAAGGAATAACTACAGAAAAAGAGTCTTTTGGATTACCACCATGAGAGACTGGGTCAGTTAACATAGGTAGGATTCGCAATAACAATGTAAACGACCATGGATAGCCATGCATCATAAACAGCGGGATTGGATCAGGCCCCGTACCCTTTACATGAATAAAGTGCAGACCTAGTCCATCAACATCAGCTTTGTAGTGAGGCAGTTCATTGAGTTTGGCCTCTTGCTTATGCCAATCATACTCTTCCAGCCAATACTCAACGAGATCTTTCATGAATTTAAGGTCAACTCCACGAGTCCACCCAGTACCTGGTACTTCTTCTGGCCAACGAACGTTACGCAGTCTAACATGAAGATCGTCTAGAACTGCCTGAGAAACGTTGATTGAATGAGGCTTTACTGAGACAGGCACGTTGTTTCACTATTGTTTGTTATAAAAACTCATCGATAACCCGAAATGAAAGTTCAAATTGTAATTCCTCCATCAATGTTGAAGACCTGACCTGTAGTGAAATTGCTTTCATCACTTGCCAAGTAGGTTAGGATTGGCATCACATCCTCGGGTTGACCAAGCCTACCCATGGGTTGACGGGCTGTGAACATCTTACGCGCTTCCTCAATATCACCCAAAGCTTCCATTCTTTTGTGTAGACTTGGAGTTTCAATAGTTCCTGGAGCAATGGCATTGGAGCGGATTCCTGTTCCTACGAAATCTGCAGCAATCGACTTTGTGATGCCAATAACTGCAGCTTTGCTTGCTCCATAGGCAAAGCGATTGGGTACACCCCTAATTGAACCACAGATTGAGGCCATGTTGATGATCGACCCTTTTCTACGCTCCAACATCTTGGGTAAAATTGCTGAGATCGTATAGAACATTGAATCAACGTTTATACGAAAACTGTTCTGCCAGTCCTTCGGCTCACATTCGAAGATCGTCCCTTGGTGCACATACCCCGCGCAGTTTAATAGGACATCTATCGAAGTCAGGTTTTGTACATAGTTTCGCACTGAACTATAGTTAGTCACATCCAGCACCTGAGAATAGATTTTGCCTGGGGCGTCAATGATCTCAGTGCCAAGACTCTCCAAAATAATAGGCTGAAGGTCACTTGCGTAAACAGTTGCACCCTGCTGAGCAAACTCAATACTGGCCTGACGTCCCATTCCCTGAGCAGCTCCAGTAATCATAATAATTTTTCCAAACAATCTTTTCCCAAGTGTCATCGTATAATTTCCTGCACATCAAGATTTTCAGGCAAGTCCGTTTGCTATTGTGAATTCAAAAGACTGGATAATGGTTTATAAAATGTCTCACTTCTGGAGCCCTGATTGCTTAACTGTTAACTTAAGTCCACGGGATCTTCCGTTATCTTGGGAAAGACGGGGTCCTTGCGGAAGAATATGAGGTATGGTTCAAGGTAACGAAACAATTCGATGAAAATACGAGTATCAAGAGGAGCATGAGCCTCCAGGATCAATCCAATTTATAGACTGATAGCCATTTTAGATGTTAGACCTCCATCGAAATATAAAGTTTGCCCAGTCATGAACTCAGATTCATCAGATACGAGAAAAGATACAAGAGAACCAACCTCTAACGGTAATCCCACTCTACCCCATGGAACAAGTGAATTTCCCTTATCTCTAGTATAGAGTGGATCTTTATCAAAATAACTTTCAACTTCAATTGTACCTGGAGCTACACAATTTACACGAATGCGATCATCAAGTAATTCAATAGCAAGTTGAGTCGTAAAACTGTTAATTGCACCCTTGGTTGCTGCATAAAGTGAGTGTCCTGGACAGCCAAGCTTTGCGTGCACAGATGAGATATTTATGATAGAGTTACTTTGAGAAGAAGCACATCCTGATGATTGATCTATACGTTTTTTAAGGTATGGAAGTGCTGCTTGTGCACAAAAAAAGTAATTTCTAAAATTAATATTCATTACATTATTGAAATGTTCTTCAGTTATTAGAGAGATATGCTGAGGAATTGTAATTCCCGAATTGTTGACAATAGAATCAAGGCCCCCTAAGAAATCAGCTGCATTATCAACCAAACTTTTACATGAGTTGACATCAGTCAAATCGGATTGCATCAATGTCGATTTAGAATTGTAGGAGGAAACTAATTCAAAAGTTTTTTCTGCTCTATCCTTACTTCGATTAAAATGAATTACAACATCAGCACCATTTTTAGCTAAATTCAATGCTATGCCAGATCCTAATCCAGTTCCTGAACCAGTTACCAGCACTCTTTTATTTTTTAGATCCATAAAATTTATCCATCAATTGCACCAGTAATTAAACTAACTATTTCTTGCTTGTCTGTATCAACTTTTCTCCGCTCAGCTACTTTTCTACCACGTCTGAAAACGATAATTCTATCTGACACTTTAAAAACATGGTCAAGATTATGACTGATTAGTAAAACTGTCTTGCGTTCACTCTTTAATCTCAAAATTAAATTATTAACGTTTTCCTGTTGTTCTACACCCAATGCAGCAGTGGGTTCATCTAAAATGAAAATGTTCTTCCCACGAGCCAAAGCTCTCGCAATAGCAACCCCCTGTCTTTGACCTCCAGATAGTTCTGAGACATTTACTTTAACAGAGGGAAGATCAATTTTAAGGTTGCGAATAAGTTTTTCTGCATTTCTGTAAAGTTCATTGTATTTAATGAAAAAACCAAATCTGGTTGGTTCAATATTTAAGAAAATGTTTATCCCAACATTTTGTACCTCTACCAAAGCAAGGTCTTGATATACAGTAGAGATTCCAAGTTTCTCTGAAGACTCATGGGGTCCATTGATTTCGACAAGTTTATTTTTGTGATAAATCTTTCCAGAATCTTTTTTATACATCCCTGATAAGATCTTAATAAAGGTCGACTTACCTGCTCCATTATCACCTATTAGAGCAACAATCTCTGACTCATATATATCGAGATCGATATTCTCTAAGGCTTGAACATGACCGAATGACTTACAAATACCTGAAACACGTATCAAACAATCATCTTTCATTTTCTAAACAGCAAAAAAATGTAAATCATATTACTTAAGCCAACCTTTGTTTATGCCTAATTACATCCCAAGCGACAGCAATCATGAGAAGTATACCTAATGCAGGTAGTTGAAGATAAGGATTGAAATGAGCTATCACCAACCCACTCCTGACAAGTTGGATGAAGGCCACACCAATAAGTGTCCCAATCGCTGAACCTCTACCACCATACAGACTCACACCACCTACAATTACACCAGCTAAAATATCTAACTCTAGATTTAGACCAATGATTGGATCTCCCGGTGTTCCTGGAAGTTGACTCATAGTCAATAAACCAGCTGTTGCTGACAAAAAACTAGTAGTCACAAAGCAAATAGTTTTAACTTTTGTTGTGTTGATACCTGACATCTTAGCTGCTTTCAGATTAGATCCGGTTGCATAGAGGGCAGTCCCCCATTTACTTGATCTCAAAAGTATCTGCACAATAATTGTCAGAGCAAGCATAAACAGAAATGTGAACGACAAATTTAATGGACGCAACGACCCAAGCAGTGCAAAGCTTTCAGGTAGTGGATAAATTGGTAATCCATTTGTAAATAGATAACTTCCACCTCTGATCATAAACCCAGTACCAATTGTAGCAATCACCGAAAAAATGCCGATTTTTATTGTTAAAAAAGCATTTAATAATCCAAATATTATCGAGACAGCAAGAGCAATTAAAACAGCTTCTGCAACAGCAAACTCCAAATCTCTAATTAATTTTGCCGTAAATACTGCAGAAAAACTCATTACAGCACCTGTCGATAAATCTAACTCCCCTGCAATCATCAATTGGACCATACCCATTGCAATAAGCGCTGGAAAAGCAATTGTTCTTAAAATAGAGAATATGGTAATTTCATTCAGCATCGCCTCATTTCGAGTATAAAAGAAAAGAAGCAATAAAAAAAAGGGGATCAGTATAGCAAATTCTTGCATTACCAACGGGCGGAATATTTTGTTCATTAATTCTCAATCCCTTTTGCTTTCAGGGCATCAAAAGTAGCTGCAGCAATTAATATAAATCCAACAACAATCCTCTGCGCATTTGTTTGAATTTCTGCGTTGATCAGTCCCATTCTTATTACCTGAATTAAGCAAACTCCTAAAAATGTACCTATGATACTCCCAATACCTCCTCTTAAGCTCCCTCCACCTATGATAGCAATCGCAATCACCCACAGAATCCAATCAATGCCTATTTCTGCTACAGTTGTTCCACTGTACCCCATTACAAGTATTCCAGCGAATCCACAATTTAAACTTGTAAAAATAAAGCACATAGCTTTTATTCGAGATGTTTTAATACCTGATATTTTTGCTGAAACTTCATTTCCACCAGTAGCTTTTAGATAAATTCCTACTTTACTTGTTCTTATTATGAAATCCCCAACTAGTACTAGTAGAACATAAAACAGAAATATCCATGGTAATTCTAGAAAAGGAGAACTTGTGAACAACAAATCTAATGTTGGTATGTCATCACCTGTGTATATCCATCGCCCCTTTAGCAACCATATAACTATTCCACTTACAGCAAAACTTGTCCCCAAAGTTCCAAAAAATGATGGTATTCCTATGATGATCGTCATCACACTGTTAAGTATACCCACTCCAATAGCACCTAGTAGTGCCAT
>JACLAC010017694.1_pt1 | contig 29714 bp, 27 predicted proteins | sample 8027881 | NCBI WGS metagenome assembly JACLAC01 (sample SAMN15725517, study PRJNA655200) | protist metagenome | isolation source: fluorescence activated cell sorting (FACS) single amplified genomes of... | place: Spain: Blaines Bay Microbial Observatory, Mediterranean Sea | collected 2016-01-19 | reverse complement strand
ACCTCTCAGCGGGTCTAATCATCATATTGGCTTCTCCCATCGACGAGTCTCACGTGTCGTGCCACGGTCGCTGTAGTTAGGGCACGAACTTCCGCAGATACGTTCAAATGTTCGCTATTCATCGTCACTGGTTTTCGCGCTCGAATGCGACATGCTCATTTTTTACTTACATATCGACGTCAATGGTAATCCCCGACACGTCGTTCGGCTGGTGGCGCCACGCTCATGCTCAGGCGATCTTTGCGTCGCTGTCGTACACGATTTCGTCAAAGTTTGTAATTAGCTGATCGAAGTTGGGACGCTCGTAAGCATTTAAAGTCAACTGAAAAGCGCTGCCAGGTTGGGCACTTGCCACACAGCGCGAATCGAACCCATTTGAATTATTCTAGCTACAGCTACGGCACAGAATGCACTTCGCCCGAAATTCCTCGTCCTCCAGACTCACGTAGAAGCGGCACGTCTTGTCGTTCACACTGGTGCCATCACACAGCTCATAGACTACCCCATGGTGCACATACGAGCTACCGCTGCCCTCTTCCGGGGTCTTCACCATCAGCTGTAAAAGCCGGCTCTGACTCAAAGCGCCTCAAATCAGCTCGGTGTTGCCTCAATATATGCCGCCCAGCTCGGATAGAAAGTTCACACTCACGATTTTGTGCTCGGGTTGAAACTCTAAGGATCCCACCGGGTTCGACGAAACCGTAGAATTTGTGAGATAGTGAATTACTTCATACGCACGGCGGATGTATAGTGCCTCTCAGTAGGCCTGTCGGTCATGGCAGCTTCATCAGCTGCTCATCGCAGGTTCAGTGCATCGTCATCATGAACCCTAATCCACTCATTCCGTTGTAATCAACTCCGGCGGTGTACATCATGACGCGTCCACCGTTACGTCCTCAGCAAATCGACCCTTCAACTTTTTTTCGCACGCCTTATAATACGTTTGGAAGTCTGCGTTGGGCTGGCGCTTTTTTTCGTAGTTAGCGCTCCCGACGGGTCACTGTAAGTTCCTGCCAAACGCGAACTCCCATAGTTCCGTGATGTCATACACATAGCCACCGTTTTTTCAGGCACAGCGCGCTCAGTTGTCGCTCGTTCGTAAAAAATTAAAGCAGGATAAGTCGAATTTTGGTCCCGGCGCACCGATGGTGGTACTATATATGGGCGTCCACTCCTCTTTGTAGCAACGGTAGGCAAGGTCTGCGCCCAGCCCTCCCTCACTCCGTCACCGGTGCACGTAGCCGTCTGCGCATGTGGCGTAGAGCATGGAAAGCGGTTCCGCCTCTACTGCTGCACCCAGCGTGCTATCTTCGGGTAGGCGGAAATACTTTACTCCCGCCCGTGCCCGCTTGTGGTACGTGGAGCTGCTCGTGGCGCCAGCATTAGTGTATAGCTGCTCAGCACCCGTCGGATACTTGGGGTTGACTCCCTTTAGGCTATCGGCATAGGTCGGAGCGTGAACGTTGTCGGGGTTAGTCTGTGTGTCTACGTAGTCTGCGTACGTCCACTCGGGCACGAGACCGCTGACCGGGTCGGTGTGCGGGCGGCATTTGGAGCTTGCGTCAGGCTGGCAAAGCTTTTCCGCGTTTCACACCCTTATGTACTCGTCGACGGTGACTTCCGAAGTCACTCAGCTAATAGGCCGGATTTTCATTGCATCTCTACCCACATTGATGTTAAGGCTGACTCATTTCGGACTGACCGAGAGATCTTCGAGACCGTAGGCGGAGATGTCGTTCTACTCAGAGAGAACCTATGCAGGAGTTAGGACTGATTGGTCAGATCAATCCCGTCGCGAGTAGTAAAACGGATTTTTTATGTTGCGCGAAATCAATTTGTGTACATTGGTAGCCCCGTTGTCGCCAACCGGTGTCAATTGCACATCGCGATCCTCCTCATTCCAGAGGCACTGAAACGTATACGTTTGGCCACTACTACTGCCTTTACTTAACTTCCCCGATCCTTATCTGTGCTCAACGCTCGTCTACAGATCGGCGCCACTTGCCGGCGGTCGTTTGTGTAGTTGCCTACTGGTGCTACCGACTACAAGTCCGTCTCAGCTGCTACTACCCGCCAACCCCAATTCCATTAATGTTAGTACTTGTGCTTCATTCAATACTCAAGTAATTACTAGATCCGGTTTAGGTTCGAGAGTTTTTTGTCTGGCGACGCGGACCAACAGCTCACGACGCATTCGTCACCTGTCTTCACATATGAAAAGTTAGAGTAACATGACGTGAAGTTGACAACCAGATTGTCTGGGGCGTCGTAGAACTGACAGCTCCCACTCGGCGCCACCGTTCCTTCCGATCGCCGTCACTCCGTAAAGGACGCGTACCGGTTCACGCAAGACGTAGACAAATAATGATAGTAATGCTCCCGCACCTTGCGCGCATGCACCATGAGCACGTCGTTACCTTTCAAGTCACCTGTCGACAGCGCGCGCGGGTGAACTACATGGAAGTTGGCCGGTTTAGGAGTAAAAATTGTTTTTGTCGCTGTGACTCGTTGGCCAACACGTGGAGCGTTCAGAAAGCTGGAGTGCTGATACTCATGGACCACTGCACCACCGAAATAGGCCGAATACTCCCGGTCCTTCTCCTCGCCGTATCCAGACACACTCCAGCCATAATTTCAATTACCTGAATCTGATATAGTCAGGCGTAATGGCACTACATCCCGTCCTACTTGTATAAGCGTCTAATTGCCATATAATACCGATCTGATGTATCATTCTCGCGTCTCGTCAAAGACGTTAAGCATAGTTGGGTTTTAGCTCACGCTAATCTCTCTCGTCTTCTATCCATCTCATCAATTTTGTTCTTGAGCAGGCTGCAACATGTACGTCTGCGTTTATCCTAAGAAATACACGCTCTGTCCATACGGAGGTCATGTCATTAGGCCACTATAGAAAGTTGAGCAGGTTTTTTTTATGCATGCGTGAAAGGTGCCTCGCGCGCCCGTGCGCGGGTGCCGCCACACATCGTAGTTTTCTTGCCAATTTTACGCCAAAGCGGCCTTGAATACCTCATTGTTTTTTTCTTTCTCTGTCTCGAGTGCTGAGGGGAAGCCGGCGATTAAGTTAACTGACTCAGAATTTGCCAGCTCTCCATATGCACGCGATCCTTCGTAGTAGTCAGTGTTGCACACCAGCAGGTGAGAAAATAGTGCAACATCCATCCTTGCGAACTCGTAGCCGTTTTTGCAGCGCTTCTCGACGTAGCATCCATGATCCGTCTTAAAACCGTGTTGAGGCACACCATTTTTTGTTTTTGATTGCTGCACAGTCATACCGCACTCGAACTCGCTACCACTAGAATCCCAAGTGGCATAATACGTGCTAGAAGCGGTAAGCGTCACACCACTATGAGTGGAATCAGTATGTACATGGAGCCTGTTACTATAGAAGGTTACCCACCTTAGGCGGGCGCTCGCCCAGTACTTGCAGAGAATCAAAAAGGTGGGTGCGCGAGTTGATGAACGCAGAACCAGAACTCTTTGAAACTCAGACTGAAATAGCGTCAGCTTCTTGATTTTAATATGAATTTAATACTTCATCTGAATCGTCAACGTTCGTATACCTGTACGGCCTAGTGAATCACCAGGGATCAAGCACAAACGACTGCTCACCTTTTCCAGCTGTCTCTGAGAACTTCGCATTCACACATGATTTCTCACTCGATGGCGAATTATCGGTCGATTCAGAAACAGTATTCACTGTAACAGCCGTAGTCGAATACTTCTGCGCAAAGACGTATGAAGTCATTCGAGCGCGCGGACCATTCCAGTCTTCAAACTCTCTCTTGTGGTAGTTATCGTAGTTCCTCTTTCGAATACACTCCGCGTCGCAGTCCCAACCGACCGTGTAGTTTTAAATTCACTTAGGACCTGAGAGCGAAGCAGCAGCATATCATAAGTCTCACGCGGATGCGTGCTTGTTATTTTAAAAGTGGATGTCCACGTCAAACACATTGTTTTTTATATCATTGAAGCCTCTGGATGTCGCTTCCATCTGGACTTAGGCCTTGTCATCTTCAATTTTACTAAGTAAAACCCATTTATTGCCAGGCTGGTCTCCCCAGTACGCTGCATCTCTATACCTGGGCGCATCCGCATAGTTTGCTAGATATGATCCCCCGTGCCCCTCGCCACCTTCGTGCCGGTGTGTGGACGGATGTATTCAGCTGAACGTTGCAACTTCATTTTGCGCGTCGACTCACCTCGTGTTCGGGTCCTTCGTTAGCATTTACTGTTGCAATGTATCAGTACAACTGGTTTTACGCCTGCACCAGTCCCCCTATCGCGGCACCAACGACTTTCAAAGTTTTACCTTGTCATACATACCCGGATATAATCGCGTATCACCCAGTACCTGCGCACGCGTGGCGTCGCCTCAGACGAACACCCTTTATTCAGAGGCTGTATCAACCTAGTGAGGGTCCACTGTGAGCCAGTCCGTCCAGTCAGACTCCACAAACGGCTCTATTCCGCGTTACTTCTCATCTTTCGTCAACACTTTCTTTCTGTAGCTGCAGATTTTGAACGTCTCACTTTATCTATCCTGCAGGGTAGTGTATCCAGCGTGTTTGAAAGTTTAGGAGTAGCCGGGCGTGCACCTGACGAACAGCTTGCTAGTTGCCAATATATGGTTGTACGCATCTCCCTCTCATCCAAAGGCAGCCTTTTCTCCACTATAAAACGGAATGTGCAAGACGTAGGCGGCCAATTCGGGATCAGTGGGTTGAGTATATTCGAAGTAGCCCGAGTAATAAAAATACGAAGAGGGACTCCTATTTCTACTAAACATAGCGGATCTCGATGCTCACATCGACGGAGGGGCCACAAACGCTGTCTTCAAACCCAGTAAACCCGGATCCTCAGGTCTACACTCTATCGGCACGCATTGCGGAAAGCCTAGCTACAATAAGGATGTGGGTTGGATGAGCCCGACGTCAAAGTCATACCTTTGGCTTTGACTTGCTCATGTTGCCGCTACTGCGCTATCAGGACCGCTAATTTACTTTTAGTCGTGAGATTTAGAGTAGAGGTTTTAGTCGTCCAAACTGAAACCTATCATATCCCGAATTTGCTGAGCGGCTGTGGGACGGTGCCTTCATAGGCGTGCTCTTGGCAAGTAGGACACGGAAACCAGCTGCCCATCGTAGCAAAATATATTTTTCTACTCATGTGCTTGTTTCAATCCGGCGTATCGGCAAAAAGTCTTAGAATTTGTCATTTACTCAGAGTCCATGTCTCAGCCGTATGAATCAACTCAATCGCTGCACGTAGCGTCACCGTAGATCAGGGAATAGCCATTCGCGCATTTCACAATGAGTTCCGACCCATGCTCACCCGCGCCGAAGCGAAAGTCGTCCACAGGCACTTTAAAGTAAGAGGTGGCCTCGTCAACGCCGGGGATGCAGTAGTTGCTGCCAGGCCGGCACACGGCGCGCACGCACGTCTCACCTCACGTGCGCTTGCTCAAGTGGTCCACACACATCAAATCCTTATTCATGCTGTAGGTACTAACCCCGCTACACGTAGCGTTTCACAAACTGCTTCAGCTTTACATGTCAGCGTGCGCATCGCCGCGGTGGGCTTGAGGACTTAGCGAAGAGAGATACTCTGGCTGATACGGCTAGAAAAAGGGGGCTACCAGCCCGACGGGAATAGCACAACTGCTGGGCCAGCAAGCCAGGGATTTAAGCGCCTCTTCTGGCATTCCGCTTTCGTACTCGCCAAGTGCATCTAGCTCGGCTTGCGTAAATTCGGGGTGCAGATGGTTTTGCGTAATGCCCGGGTATGCGATGTCGAGCAGCTTCCAGCTGTTCCACCTGCTGCACACGATCTTCTTGTTATAGAAACCCTCAAGTGTTGTGTACCGTGTGGGTTCAGGGCTGGTTCCGATATCGGCAAGAGACAAGCCTTTCGGACACTGTACGTGCGTCCAGGTGGAGTAGCCAATGCCTTCTTGGCCAGTCAAATCGTATTCTGGACCATTGCAAATATTCGCTTTACCTTTCTCCACATCTGGCCAGTGCGTACGCGCACAGTGATAGACTGCATTTATGCCAGACGGTTTGTCGCTGGAATACTGCTTATCCAACGTTGTGATGACGCTGCCTGATTAGGCGACCTCCGAAATCTGTTTACCATTCGTTTTTCTTTAACTCGTGCTAGCATCTTGAGTTGATATACTAGCAAAAGTGTTTCACGATTTTCCCTGCTTGCTCTAAACCCAGCGCTGGAAATTTCCTTCGATAAAGTGTATGAATGGTTTGCAGGTCCTCCGCACGCACTTCCATTGTGTATTTCTAAAACTGCTCACCGGACTCTTATTGTTCGACCCACTGTTATTAACTCAATAATCCAAGTGCGGAATCCTAGATGTCTCATGGCACGCCCTCCCAGCGCAGCTGGGTGCCTACCACGCGTCGGTCAAACAGGTCACTGAGATGCGTGATGTTTGTGCCGCTGATTCGAGTCCCGTATTCGATTAAGTTAACGATTTCTTGCGTTTTCACTATCTGCCACACAGTTTTATCATATAGCAAGTCGTCGGGCTTGACCCGGGTGTTTGGATTTAAGCCCGTTCATGTGTCTTCATCTTTAGTACTAAGCGTATGAGTCAGTGTTGCATCACTATTGCCAGGCGCGCCCGATGCATGGAGCGAGAGGCCGGCATTGGAAGCCTACCGAATTTACTCGATGTAGTGAGGACTGTAGTTGCCATCGCTAATGTAATCAGGTCCAGATGTCTTATACGAGAAGGAGCTCGGGACGCCTTCAGGGCTCATGCCGATGCTGTCTGTCAAAGCGATACTGTCCCAATCGATCCATGAGCGACGGATGGCCAGTCGCGCGTCCACCCAGTTACCTCCGCCGCGACAAACCTTGAACAACGCCTCTTCGCTGGATGGCACGTAGGGGTCGTGGCATTTGAGCTGGAGTACCGTGTCCGCGTCGTATAAGTATGGCCCGCCTCTTACATAGCGGTGTCGTGTACTGTTGGCTCCGAGCTTACTCGGGTCCACCTGTACCAGCACGCCCGCCTCGCCCGAATTCATGTCCATGCCAAATGGAATCGTCACCACTTCCCCTCTCTACCCCGAAAAACTTGTTACGTACATCTCACTTTGCCTTGCGCCTCCAGGCTACCCTATGCCTTACTCAATAAGTCAAGGGTTAGGGTGCCCGCCGGTGCCGCCACCGCCGCCGCCAGTGAAAGCGCTCTCCTCACCTAGAATATTCGTACCAATAGTCCCAACGACGCCGTCTATACCGTGTACCTCTGGTCCATTTGGCACTGTCACGTTGACTGGTATAGCCGGGTTGAGGATGCGTACTTCGCTGATCACTTCGTCTCAATACTTTTATCGATCTCATCCGTACTCAGGATTTCCTCGCCTCGTTCTATCAGGACTCGACGTCGTGCGCAATTGAGGTGGATCATCCAGTTCCGTGTGTACGCAAGGAAGCGCGGTGCAAACAAGGTTCTGAACGTTCACGATGTTATGCGGGTCCCAGTAGCCGTACTCCGAACACTTGTAGGTGGGAAAGCCGTCCGGCCCCAGGGTGCCTTTGTACCCATAACGGTTCTTCTCCGCCCAGCTCATTTTGAAGCTCTAGACAGTGCCGTACTCCATCACGTCGAAGTGGCGCGTCTCGCCGTCGACGTCCGCCATTTAGCGCGGTGAAGGGGCCGCGTACTTTATGGTGCCGACGCTAGACATCAACTTGTCCATCGGTTGACACATAGACTTATAGCACCTAAAGTAGTAATCACTTTGGGGGTCGCTGAACACCACCTGCAGCCGCCAATGTTGGTCGCACTTCACTATCGCTCTACGCTGAATGCTGCCGGTGGAGTCCTTACCATACGTGAAGTAGTAGCCTCTCCTAGCCTCTATCACCGTACCTGCATGGAACTTGTCTTTGTCTCAAACTGGCGTCGGCCGGATATTATGAATGTCATAAGTCGGGTTCAGCGAGTTACTACTATAAGAGGCAATACGCTGCGCTCAACCGCTCGATTCTTCACAAATTGCTTAGTGTAAGTAGAAGCCCGCCCATCGCTTGGTCCTGGCCGTTGGGCCGCGGATCGCCCAGTATTTTCCGTTCTTGCTCCATTTTCCGCAGCTCACGCTGTTGCGAGAACAGCTGGAATAGACGCGGCGGTTCGGGACAGCACTTGCGGTTTTTGGCGCATTTGTATTCTAGGTGCCAGTCGCATTTGTCGTCGCGTAACGCACAGTAAGTCTCCCATGAGTCGCGGAAGAGGATCTCCTATTTCACTGTTGTAATACCACTTAACACTGAAGAAATTTAGGAGAAGCGAGAGTCCATTGAAGTACGCGATAACTTTGCCGTCGAGAAATCTACGAAATCTAGAGGCACAGATCATACCTGAAAAAGCGTCCACGTGCATCAAGTGATGCAGAGTCAAATACCTTCCTCGGCAGGCACCAGACTAAGAATGAAAATCAAGATACCGATAACAGAGCCGAGGTGCTTCAGCGTTCACAATACGCGATTACCCTACTGTGAACCAGTCGTGTTACTAAAACCGGGGCCGTCGCCCCCGCGCCCGCTTACGTTGCGCTAAGTTATACACGCCAAGCATGTTAAATGTAAGCGTTGTTGACGACCCCATTTCTTTTCCATCCATAGATTTTAACGATTCCACCTCTACGTTAGTATACTATTATTTTATCACAATTTATTGAGATGTTACATCTGGTGCTAATTTGAATTTGAGTTTGACATTACAGTCATCGACCGCTAATTTTGTTACTATATACTCATTATATTTATCATGCTTAAAATTTGTTAAGTTCGGCTCTTGACCTCGAGTGAACGCTTAAGCTAGAACTACACATTAAATTATAGTGGCAACAACTACTGTTATAGGTACCATTGTTTGAACTACGATGTCACGAGTAGCAGTCGACCAATAGTATTTTTAATAAGTCAGAACTAATTTGTCGAACGGCACAATACTTAGTTTAGTATACGTCTAGGTATAACGCACTACAGGATATAAAATCTACTGCCCTACGATATGCTACGACATAAACGAAGCCAAACCAATCGGTAGTGTTCCCTAGTCACTAAACGTACCACCACCACATCATCCAACAAGGACACAATAGTGCAAATATTTAGTAATCTATTGCATTTAAATTACAGATGAAGACGTAACTATATAGCTCTGCCAAATTAAGTAGGTAAGCCTTACACATTTGAGTCGTACTTGAGAAAGAAGTTCAACAAGCCTGCGTATTCATACATCGGAGGTACCAGTGGCAACGAACTGCATACCCACATATCTTCCACTTAGCACGGACTCCTACTACTCTCACATTTGTATTATCTAATTTTTATTTGTCATCAAAACTATCAATCTATATGTGCATCAAAATTGATGTCGCTCAAGCTCTAATTTCATTAAGCTTAGATTTCAGGGTGCTTCCTGAAGATTGTGCAACGCCCGCCGATGGTCGCATCCCATACGTTGCGGCCGTCCGCTTCGTACTTGTTACGCGCCACTCGGTAGTACTTCTCGGACCTGATCAGTTAAAAATTCGGACTGGAGTCAATTTAGATTATTGACTCTTTCATACAAATTCTTAGGCGTGACGTACCGATTTTGAATGAATAAGAATATGCTAATTGGAAAACTTTATGGGATGCATACTAATAACACATAATTACTAGTGTAATATTAATTGGAAAAGTCGTTGACGTTAGAGTTTAGTAGCGTTTCCGTTTCATTTTAATAAAAGCAATGTCTTACATTGGAAGGTCCGCCAGCTGCCATTGATGACCCTTAAAGTAGTTCTTGTCGAAGTGGTTGTGGTCGTCGCCTGTGAAGTTCTGAACCTGGTTAGGCTTACCCACCTGCGCAAAGCTGTGGTCCATACCAACAACGTACACATTGCGGCAGTTCAGATGGTACAGTAGCTCGAGTGCTACATACGTTACAGTCCAGCCCTGGTAGAAGTGCCGCCACCACCTGGTATGAAAGAAGAAAGTCCCGCAATGATACTTGATTTTCAAAATACCATGTTGAAGAAAAAGAGTACGAACCGCCTTGATTTGAGGGTACAGTCTGCACATTTCCAAAACCAATTAAGCATTGTTGGTTCACTAATACTGCTTTAGTTGAGACACTGATAAATACATGAATACGGTGTATTTGTATTATAAATAGGTAGAACTACAATAAGTAGCGATTGAAAAAGCTGATTGATTGCAGAAAACCGTAGTGAGGTAGCATGTATAAAGTTTTTTACAGAACGTACTGTGGCTTCTGCGCTTGCGAGAAGGGCTGCATTGCACTTGAGAAAAAGTGCAGCTGATGATCCCGGAAAAACTGAGACACGCGCTCTTGTTCGTTCGGCAGCAATCGAATCCACGTGGCATTCTTCCCCGCGCCAAATAGCTGCTTCACGGCGTAGTCGACGTAGTTCTGCCGCCGGTTGATCGTGATGAACTTGTGCGTCTTCCTATGCAGCTCAGTGAAGACCTGCTCGGCGCTCTGCTCCGCGACGAAGTTGTTCACAATCACGTGCGCGTCCAACTTGAGAGAAAATTTTTTTAGTGCCATGTAAATCTTGTTCAAACCGACCGTGAGGTCCATCTCCTTGAGGACGCGCGACCATTTTTGCTTACGCAATGAAGGGCCGTTGGCCACGATGGCACATTTTTCACGCCGCTCCTGCGCACGAATTGGTTTTTCGATCTGGAGGTTGTGTCATGCGTAAGTTACTCCGGCGCCCAGGCTTCCGGCCGTACTACTAGGACGTAGAATCGCTAGTCGGGTCGAGAGAAGGCAGGCTCTGCTCGCACTTTTTATCGTCCCAGGCGGTCTCCTCATCCTTGGAGAGCGCGTTCCAGCTCAGCACTTGAATTCTTTTTTGCATCGCTGCGCAGTCATTCACGTCCGCTGTGGGTCAATCACTCGATGTGCCCTATGAAGCTCCCTTTCACATCGGAGACTCGCGATACGCGGCAGCAAAATTGCCCCGGCCGTCTGTACCTGCGCCGGTTGACACTGTCTAACTGGTGGTCACTGCGGACGGGGTAGCTGTTGCCGTCGGAGCACTCGCAAATATTGGAGAATCTGATGCTGTCACTTTTGCGACTCCTGGCAAAACTTTGGCGACTACTGGCGCGATCGGTGCAGAGGCCGTCTGCGGTTCTGGCTCCGGATATTCTGACTTGGGGGCCATGGTTTCCACCTGCATTGGCTTTTCGGACTCGGGCTCGGGCTACTTCGGCTCAGGCACTCAAGGCGCCGGTTCAGGCTCTGCAGGTAGCACCGGTTCTGACTTGGCAGGAGCAACACGTACTGGAGGGTCAGCTTTTTGTCACGCGACTGCCAACGCCTTCTACCGCAAGCTTGCGTAGGGTGTCTATGTATGACCTACCGACGGTGTATCCAAGACAGAGAAAATGCATGCTTCGGAGCCAGACTGCTTCTTTTTCTGGTAGGTAGCGATTAAAAGCAGCAAGCCAACAGCTATGATATTCAAAATGACGCGGTCGCGCTCCATCTTAGAAATAAATAAAATTATGTGTGACTAAATGTTGACACAACAGAACCAGAAGCACTCTATTCACCCTATTGTCAAAGAAATCTTATACGATGTTAAAAAGTTCAATCAAATCTTGTTTACATAATATGTTTATGTATATGAACGAAGTATACGTATAAACTACTAAGTGCAGATCATACGCATACGGCATACCCTTCACATGACATGAACTATTCGCTGCAATAAATTGTAAATCAAAACACTACCAACATTCCCACTGAAAAACCATCGACGCAACTATCCCACTTCGTGCACTGCTGAAGGTGATAGCTCTAAAATTCACTCCCGAAAAATAGGCAAAATGACACACATATTTCAGGCTTGGTGGATATACGACTTAGAGACATACTAGTTTGGGGAGCGCAATAGCAATTTCCGAATCAAATAATAATATTTGTATTATCTTTATCATGTAGTTCGTTCACAGACGCAAAAAAAAAATGTTTGTTATTTTGAAACACCTGTTTCACCGCATTAGGCTTGACAATCACCGTATGATTACTTTATTGATTATCGTGACAAGACGCTACTTCAGTATCATATACTACTCCATTTTTTTGACCTATATTAGCTGCGATACAAATACTTATAACCATTGTACCATTTTTTCACCCCGCATATGTCGTCGTTTACCTCACGATCCTCAGCAGCGTTGTCGTAAATATCAAGTCTGCGTTCCGCGGGATGTCCGGCGGTGCGCCCCTAGCACCATAGCCGAGCTGTGCCGGGATGAATAGGATGCGTTTCTCTCCCTCACGCATCTGCAGCAGTCCTTGGTCCCACCCCTTGATTACTTGCCCGCGGCCGACCTAATAGAGAGTTTAAATACTTGTGAAGTATATGCAAAGGTGCGAACAAAAATTTAAAGTTCATTTATATTATTTGGTAAAGTTAGTTTGTTAGTTTAAGTATTTATGCTAGAAGTAGAAAAAAGTCTCACATCGAAGTCGATCACACCCTTGTCGAAGCGCTTGCCGTTCTTCGCCAAGCTGCCCTCATACTGCACCTTTATTTTGTTCCCCGGCCGTGTCTGTCGCTGGTTCTGCTGCGCCTTCACGCTAAGAATTGACTCGTAGACTAGCCCATTTGAGAACTGCTTTTTCTCTTTGATATCCTTCTTGGGCATTTCTTTAGCCTTTCTGGTTTCCTCCACCTTCTTCTTCGCTTCCATATCCGATTTCTTCTTAGCCTCCGCGTCTGCAGCTTTTTTGGCTTCCTCGACCTTCCTCTTGGTTGCTACTTGCTGCTGTTCCTGATCAAGCTTGGCCTTCTTGGAAGCCGGCCCCGCTTCCGGTTCCAACGCTGATCGCTTCTGTGCCTTGATGCAGCTAGTCTCATCCGCTTTTGCTTTTTCTTTCAGCAACAAAGCGGCTGCAGCAACTGCGTCATCGGTCTTCGCACCTCCGTCTGATGAAGATGCTGTATCAATGTTAGCATGACCGACCGTCGGCGGTGGCAAGTTGCACTTTAAAAGTTCGAACTCGAAGCAGAGGTCGGCGTTCTTCGGAATACCGCTCCCCGCTGGTGGCGCATTCCTGTAACCCAAAGCAGCCGGTATGTACACCTTGCGTACCTCGCCCTTGAGCATGCCGATCACTGCCTTGTCGAAGCCAGAGAAGCCCATGTGCAGTAAGCCCAGCGTAATCTCGTGCTCCGCGCTCTTTTCGAACGTCTTACCGCTCGCCGGCAGCCATCCACTGCAACGCACACATACGCGCATGCCCTTTTTGGCAATCTCCACCTTTCCGGAAGCGTTCTCGGGCTGCCTGGAGATCTCAACTTTGATACCGCCTTCGAGTACTTTACGGAGAGGCTTGGCCAGAGGCTTTGCCTCTTCAAAGTTTTTTCAATCTACAGACTTTCTGGAATCTTCTAATGTGGGCTTTGTATGTATGGTAGCCGATGAGGTAGTCGTGACCGTCGACGTCGCGCAGTCCTCTTTAACTGTCGCATCCTATCCCGCAGAATTGGTTATCACATCTTTTTTTGCGCCCTTCTGAGAAGCGGTCGAGGCTTTATCTGCGATCCTCTGCACGTTTCTTTCCTTCTTGGCGATAGGGATGAGCTTTGGCAATTTGTCATCCTCTTCGTCTTCACTATCTTCTTCCTCAAGCTCACTATCTTCCTCCTCCTCTGAGTTAATCTCAATATCTTCTGCACTGGCTTCATCTACCTGGTGTACCATGCGCTCGTTTTTCGTCTTTCGCTCCTCGGCCGCCGCCTCGCGCTCTGCATCGGAGTCGAACTCGCCTTCGCTGTCACTCAAATCCATCTCCTCGCTGATGCCAATAAGATCTACTTCCGGCGCACTGTTCACACGAGTGTTCTTGCCCGTTGGCTTAAGTTCAAACGTTACGCGGCAGGAATCGAACTTGTGGTTCAGTAATGCATGTGGATGTTGTTTCGAAAGTACTCATAGAACGAGCCGGCGCGCTTTACCGCCCTTCCCTAGGTTTTTGTCATCAGACATAGTGCCGCTTATCTCACTCGCGCTGAAAAGCTCTTGATGTACAACCGAAAGCACTACCTTGTCTTCGTTGCCCATTGCTTCGAAGGCGTTCACGTCGGAGATGGAGCAGCCCTTCAGCCATAGACGCGTATCGATCAACTCCTCCTCGTATGAGCTAGTCGCACTAATCGTCGTGCCAAACGTTTCCATTGTCATTGTGCAAGATAGATATATTTTTTTCCTGTTTTAGCGATGACTATCGTAATCGACTGAGATACGAACCTTAGCCTTAGACTTGGTGTACTGTGACAGTTTTGATTTTTTTAAAGAGTGTATTGTATTAATCGAGTGTGCTACGTGTTCACAGTCGAACTCGAATCGAAAAAAGAAAAACTATTGCACATTTGAACAAGAAAGGCGCATAATAAAGTAACGAATAAAATCGCTAAATAAAAAAAAGTCGAGTAACAAAAGGTAATGATATGAAAACGCAGTGGAAAAATATCGACAACACATACACATATTCATATGCATCACATTCTAACCATTTCGTAGATAAATCCCGTACTCCACCACTCGGGGTAGCCTAACAACCACAACTACTACAAATTTACTCAGCCTGCCTCCGCGTTGGCAGCTTCTTTTTGAGCTTACCCGCCTCGCGTTTTGACTTCTTGCTTAACTTCTTCTCCCGCGCCTTTTCCCCCATTTTGTTCAAACGATCTTTGCGAACTTCCTTCCTAATCTGTGCATCGCTAAAGTAGGTAGGCGCACGATAAGTACCTTCACCGCTTTCACCGTTTTTAAGAATCTTTACCTTTTCCGCGCTATTGAGTTCCCGTTTTTTAGCATTAAAATCTGCGAGGTCTTTCCTTCTCTTTTCCTGCGCATCCAGCTTCGCCAATTCGCTCTTACTACCAATTTTTGCTGATCCGGTCAACGTGCGTCTTCCGGTCGTCCGCCATCTTCTGCAGCTCACGTCTTTCGTCCTTACGTCTTTCGTCCAGAAAGGAGTAGTTACGCGAGATTCACTCGGTATCCATGGCGCCAGAACGGTCGTTAAAGCGTGGATCGTAGTTGATATTTGCGTCACTCCTTTTGTTCTTTGACCCAGCGCCACCGCTCTTTAATCCGGTGCCCACGTAATGCGCCCGACTGCTAGAGACCTCGAGCGGCTGTTTCTTGCTTTTCTTCACTACCTTAGCTCAACAGCCCAATTTGCCTCATGATGAATCAGAGAGATGGCTACGCTTGTGCACTTCGCTCTTCGCAATTAGCCGAGATGAAGATGAACTGGAAGTTACAAGTGGACTAGCAGATTGTGCGCTCTGCACAAGGTCCAAAAGCGTGGTCGCACATTTCCGCCTGGGAAATTTGCTCATAGTGTTTCTTTTTGCTAAATAAAATATTTATTTTGTATATCAAAAATAACTTTTGCTTCTATGCCATTAAATTAAAAATATGTATTTTGATTGTCATCGCGAGCTTGACATTTTTTGAAGTACACATTTAATTATTATAGTATCGCTTGATTGCGAGTGGACACGCAAAAGAGTTGAGAGAGAATAAAATTTAAGAAAGAAAACATAGTCAAGAAAAGTAAAGAAAATTCTAGTTCTTTCGTATACATATTTGTCAAACCGAATATCTAATAAGATTATACAGTACAACTTTTTATACATGTCGAACGTTGTCGAAAGTATTTTCATCATTTCTTTTTTGTAAATATTCCGCAACATCCTAGATGCATATAACACTCTCGTACAACTGCTTAGAAAATTCCTTCTTAGACATACTTTGGCCTTGCTTTGTTCTCTCTATGACCCGTGAAAAACTAGACGTCCCATATTTTCCCGCCGCTTAGTCTGATTAGTTCAGCCCCGCTCCTACCAGATACCCGTTAATTTCTGGGCTGATGTCGGTTAGGTTCAGCGTATCCTTCTTGTTCACTACCGTGCCGGAGTTCACCTGCAGCATATACAGGCGATAAGCCATGGTGTTTGTCTTATCCACGATGGTCTTGTATGCCGCGTCTTTGTTGGTTTTGCGCTCGAAGCTCACGAACGCCTTATCCTGCTCGTCGAAGAAGATTGAAGCGAACGGCAGCTTACCAAGCCGCATCTTGTCCACGATCCAGGCCTCGGCATCCTGAACCGACATTGCCATGCGCTCGGCGACAGTGGAAACCTCAACGCTCTGGTGGATCTTGCAGTAGTTCTCGAAGACCTTAGGAGAAGTTGATGATCATTACGAAAATGAAAAAAAATAAACTTGTATGGTGGGCGATCGTAGTAAAAAATACATATACTATTACTATTGGCTGGCGACTGAAATTTAGATGTACTATATTTTACAGTGGATTACAGAATCTGTACACTTCTAACAAATGCGACTGAATTACTGCTTGCTTCACATTGAAGCAACTGAATACTGAGCATAATCATAAAATAAAGTAAATAATAAAATAGTGCTACAGCGAAAGCTTCCTTCAATGAGGCGCCCGAAACAAACTTAGCCCTAAAACATTAACTTGGCTATGCAACATCGAATGTATGCACGGATATAATATTTATATTATAATATTAGAGACTGCCATATCGAACATAGGTTCATAATCCGATTTAATCAAACAATTCATCATGAATTTTACTCTGATACTGATACACCAAAAATCCTTAGGTGTAAATTTATCAAGCGTAATTTATTAATAACTCACCAAGATGCGGCAGTTGAGCGTCAGCAGCTCGGCCTTGTCGTGCAGGAAGTAGTCGGTGGCGTACGGGTAGTTCGCCTGGATGGATGCCAGTAGCGTCTTGGCGGCCTCGAAGTCCATGTCCAGAAAAAGTGCCAATAAGAATTCTATGATCTCGTTCTTTTCCATGGTGGGCGCGCCCTCTTCGTTCTTCTTACGGTACTCGTGTCCTAGAATGTGCACCAGGTCGTCCTTGAATGTCTTCTCCGGCTTATAGAACATAAAGGCCGCTGCCGCGTAGCGGAACAGGTGGGGTGCATAGAAGGCCATCAGCGTAAGGTATTTTTCGCTGATCAGCATCTCAATTACCTTAGCTACTTGGCCGCGCTCGATGATCTCGGTCTTGTCGGCCGGTATCTTAAAAACGATAAACAAAAGCCAGTGCGCCAGGCACGTGCGCTGCTTCAGCACCTCCTGCTTGCCCTTCGCCGAACCCATGCCGCCCAAACGCTCGTCCACCACAGCGTCTAGAATCAAAGCTGCGAACGCCGCCTGCTCCCACTTGCCTTCGAGGATGTAGCACGCCAGAAGGCCCCACTTCACGTTCAACTGCCGCTCCAGGGTCACCTGTAAAATAATTTTTTAAGAGATTAGTTTTATAATTATAGTGGCAAACGCAAAGGATTTTAAAAGATATTTTCATGGAGTGTCTGCAGTGTACATATCCTGACTTTTCATGTGTAACGGTAACCCACTTCCGATTACATTAATAACATCAATATGATCACAATAACAACTCACTTCAGCTTCCGGGTCTTTCTCCAAGATGCGGAGCTGCTGGTTGTACACCACCAGTAGGTCGGCGCAGTCGGAGTAGTTACCCTGCCCATAGATCATGTGCGCGTAGGCGTACAGGTTTTGAAACTGTTCCTTGGTGACGCCGTTTACCTGACGGAAGCTAGTCGGCTGCTGCTGCGTTTGCTGCTCGCCCTCGGCAGGCGCTGCTGGCATCTCAGGAATATGGAACACGGCCTCGGTCATTGCTGAATTTCATTAAAATTAAGATCCACTTCTACAAAATGAATAGATAGTATCATTGTGCGTAAACATAAGTATCAATCGCAAAACCAGAAGCTCAAGCATAATTATTTTACTGCCCAGTCAAATCTATTAAAATAAGAATCACATATACTGATTATACGTAAAATGTGAACAATTGAGGCCTAGTTTCATGTTAAAAACTCACCTTGAATTGTCTGGCACTTGTGGAGTTCACTCAACAAAGCCGGCATCTCGATGATCGCCAGCAGGTCCAGAATAGAGTCCTTCAATGCCTTCACCGTCTCTTCGCTCGGCTTGGCCGCAGTGCCCGCCACCTTTTCGATTTCGCTAGAAAGTTTCGAAACCGAGTCGCTGTCACTGCCCATCGCCTTTAGCTGCTCGTCGCCCACGATCGTCTTCACTAAGTGCGGATCGTAAAAGGCCGCCAGTGTTGGCAGCAGGTCTTCAGCACCAGCGGCCATTTTGAGATCCACCCACTCTTTTTCCATTTGCTCTCTTGTCCTTTGACGTTACACGTTCCCGTTTTGCAATATACGAATTAGTTAATGTCAGTGGATGAATAGTGTGATATGAGAAAAAACACGTCACATCAGCAACAGCATGACATATTCAAGTCCGAAGGTGAAGTTCAAATTATATGTCGAAATACATAAAAGCGCAAAAAAAGAACGAACAACAGCAACACGAGACAAATTGGAAAGGAAAAAGAAAATGTCGAAAACTAAAACCTTCTTTAAATTAAAGTTTAAACGAAAAATAATTTACTAAAATTGAACGTTTGAAAAATATCGAACACTTGCATAAGTTTACCTTTACGAAAGTAGAAAGTTGATTAAAGCAAGGTTTGATTTTAAACAAGAAATAATAGTTTATAACTATGGTCTAAATTAGACGAATAGAATCGCGTCTATTAAAATTTTTTAGAAAATTTATTTGCCTCGATTGATCCACGCCTTCCTACCGAACAGCGTGCCTCGAGCGGCCCAGCCACCGAACAAAAGCTAGGAGTATGAGTTCTCGAACCTATGAAAAAGAGATATAAATTTCCAGAATGGTAAGACCAGTCCTACCCGCATGTGAACCAGACATCTCCTTCTAACGCCTCATATTCTCTATCTGTGTCTACTGTTCTGCGGACAGATCGTGTCACCACAGGAAACGAGTGTGACTGTGAGTGATCCGCGTTTGACTTGTATTTGTTTTTAGAACGATAGGCATGACTCAGTCGGATTACAAGATATCTGCTCCGCACGTTGCTCCCGTTCCGTCAGTCATGTGCACCCTATCGGCCTTTTCGTTTCTATTTTATTTTATCAGATTCCTCGGACTTGACTATCTAGATGCGTTAGAGTTTAGCTTCTAATATGCATATCAGTATCACTTTCACTATCAGTACAACTAGTCTACATTTTCAGTTACGAATATATTTTCTTACATCGAGGCCGAGACCCAGTGATACGAATACAACGCTTACGATATTTTCCCACGCGTCTACTTACGTAACGAGAAACATAACTACATCTACACGTGCATCATCGTCATCGATGTTGAACATGAACGCAAAACAGTTAATTTAGTTTCATAATTATATTATATGAACTGAAAAATTATTTTTATCCGTTCCTTGAAGTCGACATCGATGTTATTTAAATAAATCACTGATCCTCAATTCGACGTTTAAAATACAACATTAAAATTGTTCCTTTTCCCGTAAATTATAATCTAATTTAAGTCCTCAGCACTTTTTATGCCACGCAGCAGTATTACACAATTCGTTACTAACACTAAGTTCACATTTTAATTAAGAAGATTCTCCGTATCGGTATCTTTACGACTTAGAGTTCTTCTTCTTCGCGAAGGCGCTCTGCTCACTGAGCTGGGCTGCTACTTTTGCTCGCAGTATGTCATTAATTCCCGAGAAGAGCGGCTGTCGCCCGATGCCGCCAGTAGTTTCACTGAACTGCGCGTCGAAATCCACCAGCGACTCCACCACTTCAATGTTGTCCAGTCCGTGCTGTTTGTCGATGGACACCACTTCGTTCGCTACGTCGTACGTCCACCTGCTGCGTTCGTCGTCACAACCGCCGTATATAAAGTCTTCCGCAAAGTCACCAGTCGTGTAACTCGCGCGACGCTCTACCGTGTTCGCACCAACGACAGCTTTTCCTCAGACACCCACGGGTCAGTGCGCTCCCATTTCGCCCTCTGTGGTGGTACCGGTGCCTTCCGCTTCCGATTCGCTCGTCTTCTAGCCACCCTCGGTCTCTGCTGCACTGCTCCCCTGCAGCACGCTCTTTTCGTGCTTCACGATTTTGCGTTTCGCCTCAATGCGCTGTCCAGCCTGCGTCTTTTTGTTCAGCTCTTCATGGCGCGCACGCTCTCACCTACGGTAAAAAACATTATTGTGTGATCTAGATCTTTACAACGATACAAATAAGGTGGTGCATTTTAGAAAGAGATAGCGATTAGAAATCAAATATGCTTAACGTAACAGGTGTTTTGTCGACCTCATCAAAGCGGATATTAAAGTACATATAGCATCAAAAATTTACACTGTTATTTGAAAAGTTGAGAAGTACTTTATCAACTAAAAATATGAATGGGCTCTTGCCGTTCCTCCTCTGCCGCGTCCTACTTCTTCAGCTGCTCACGAGACGCATAGAACGCCCGTCTGTGCAGCCGCGTGCGAAGCGTCGCCGGCGGATGTTTCATTCCAGCAATACCGCGCTACTTCAGCGTCTTTAGCTCCGCCTTGCTAAGTCCTCTGTGCAGTTCCGCCGCATCACCCCGTATTGACTTCTTTTTCCCACCCGTACTACCAGTACCACTGCCTAAACCACTAGTGCCGCTACCCGAACCCGAGGCGCTGCCTGAAGCACTGGACGCTCCATCCGAATCAGTCTTCTGGTTATTTCACAACGCAAAGAGCTCCGAGAACTCGCGCTTACGGTACTCTAGCGCATACTCGTAGAAGTAAGTGGTCTTCTCGTTCAGCTCTTTGTACCTAGAGAATTATGTACGGGTTATTTATATAAAAAGCGCATCAACAAACAACCACAACGTAACAACTGACATATACAAACAAAAACATGTCTTTTGCTGTGCATCTAGCGTTTGTCATTGCAAGATGGGCAAGTTGATCTTGATACAGAGTGAGAGTATTAAAGCATTAAATTATTATTTAGTAATATACGTTACCATCGCGTTTTTACGTCAGGCGCGATGCCAAACACGCGATGCACAGCGAATACGTTGTACATCATCTCTTCCTCGGCCACATATAAGTCAAAGGCGGTGATACTCGCACCAATAGTACCTTCCTGCGCGCGCTTCTACTTGCCGATCTCGTCCAGTGAGTATACCTGCTCGAACTGCAGGTCAAACTCTTTCTTCCAGAATTGCAGGTACTCACGAATTCAGCCCATACCTGTAGGAATAATATGAATTATATAGAGGAAGTTAAATAGTTTTGTATGAGGTTCTGAATCTGGTATATGAAAAAAATCGCAAAACCTTCAAATATTAACGGTCTTAATATTATCTTCGATTATATATTATCGCGGACCTGTAGTACTGTGACGCCTTCATAAAAATCAAAATAATCGTAACACTCACCAGTTTTGAGCGCCTCCTTCAGTTCCTTTCTTTTTCACGCACGCAGGTACATGCGCTCCACCATCTCGCTCTTTAGGTACTCCTTTCTTAGCGCACCACTGAGGCAGTATTTGTCGTAGAAGGCTTCCACGGAGTCGAGCGCGCCAACGGTGTAGCGCGGATGTACCTTCGCTTCCATCTCCTTGGCAAAGGGCGAAAGCTGGATCTCGCGCGCGCTCACGATGTGGCTGAACACGCTGGCAAGGTACTTTTTTTCCACGGTGACAAACACCTAATACACATACATATGACAAAATATAATCGATATATTTTAATTTATTCACAATGTCAATATATCAATAAATCTTAACTTAACCAGAAGGCCTTATTTCAAAAATACATATCAGTGTAAGACGAACAATTTATAAATCCGGTTGCTGTGAAGCAAATATATGCAGAAAGCACAGCGGAAGCGATCGTCTGTGAACCTCCGTAAGCAGCTAAAAAATGATGAGTGAGTTACGACCTTCTCAGTGTCGTGAGCGACGCCGTCAAGGAAGCACTGACTCTCACGGAACGACCGCTGAATGAGCCGGATTCACCGCAGGTACTTCGACACGCCCTCACGCATAATTCACGTCTGCTACGTTTTCTTCATGATACCCTGGATGCGGTCTCAGCATATGTGGCGTCGTCGCACTTTGAGTAGAAGCAGCTTTCACTTCACCACAACGTTCAGCTAGAGCTTCCAGCGCTTGTACGCTTTTACCTTTAAAAAACGCAAAATTCATAAATTATCAAAGTGATGTAGAAACAAAATCTTAATTAGTTTGCGTTATTTCACCTGCGGCCTTACTGAAACGATATCCGGGAATTGCGCAACTAAGTCTACATTTACCCTCTAACATTACAATTAATGATAATTACGATTTCCCTCCGTCATTACAAGCGCTAAACGTCCGCTATAATATGACGTAACTACAAAAGCATTCGAGCGTCCTATTTCATAATGTGAGTATCTTCGACGCTACTACTCAATGCAATCAAGAAATGATTATAAAGCACTCATAAATTGTAGTGCAGATCTGTATCTGTAACATCGTACTTTATAGTTATAAATATAATTGAAAACATTACGTATACCCAAACCCAAACCCAATGCCAATACCAAAACCCAAATCTTTCTACTAGTAAGAACTTGCCTTGCGCTTGAGTTTTAGTACAAAAAGGAAGCAGTTGGCGCAGATGATCCATTTTCGCTCGTTGTACTTCCGCTTGAAGTTGTCGGACTTGAGAACTCAAGAGCGCGTCATGTTTTGCACGAATCAGTTCGCCGCCAGCAGCTGCAGCCAACTCTTCAGTCGGTTTTTTGCGTGCATCTACTGCACTTTCGCTAACTTGTTTCTGTTCGCCGCGCTGTTTGGATCACTCAGCCCTCCCGTGTTGCTCAGTGCGCCGTTACTACTTTGTGTACTGGTCCTGCATCAGGTGGATGTCACGGATCCATTTGTCGCGCAGCTCTTCGCGCTCTCATAATCAGTTTCAGTTTTTTGCCGCAACCTCTTTACTTGTCAGTCGATCTAACTCACTACTGTTCCTGCAACTGTGCCGTGGCTGAGTCGATCTTCAGCAGCCGCTCATTAATCTTCTTCAACTTCTCCTGCTGGGCAGCATACTTCAGCAGTTTTTTTTTCTTTCATCAAAATCAGATCTGCTCGTCTAGCTGCCACGAGATGTGCTGAAACCGCCGTGCCCGTGATTCAGGCCGCTCGCGCCCCAGCATATCTTGCGACTTGTTGATTCGTATAAAATTTTTCTCAGAAAACTGCGATACGTTGAACAGCTTCATTTTATTTCACTTAGCCTTTTCTTTACCACTATCACTATTCTCACCCTGGTTACTAACCTAACTCTCCTTACTAGTACCGCCTAAGCCTCATCCGACTCCAGGTCCCTTTCTCGTGCTGCTACCCGGTCACGTCTGCGGCCGCTGCAAGCCCGGTACCGATTGCGACATCTACTCGCGCTTGCGCCGGTCACTACTTCTCCTTCGAAACGAACTCCGTCATCACGCGCTTGGCGTCCGAATTGCCCGTGGTGTTCAGCCCGATGCACTTGCGCTGGATTAAGTTCACAGCCACCAGTAGGTCATTATTGCCGCTGTCCGCCCCGCCTCCCTCGTTGCCGACTTTGTGCACATACATCGGCAGCTCCGACTGGATCGATTTCACCCGACTTCCGCTTTGTTTCATCAGCTAGATACGCGTTTCCGAGCGCGTGGCGTTATTGCTGATCATATTGATGTTGTCCAATGTAAAGCGCTGCCCGCCGACAAAAACAGCAGCGTCAGCGCCGCCGCCGTCGTCGTCGTCGCCGAAACCCATTGCGTAGATTTTGTGTATTATTACGTGCCTTTTTATTTATATTTTTACGTTTTTCACCGATCACGATTTTAAATTTAAAGCATAAACAGTGTAAATACGTTGAGGTTGACGGATAAATCGAGGCGTATGGGAAACGCACGATACATTTATATTTATATCGAAGAGGCGGGGTTAAGAAGTGAAGAAGGGACGGAGATGCATCAGAACATTTTTTTCACGCGAATTAATATCTGCATATACCGTAGGTCCCTACCGTTTGCGTTTGACTTTGACAATGCCACTCACATTCATAGAATCCGTCCCATGAAGAAAAAACTTAAATGAATATGGACAATAACAGTGACTATAAACTTTGACGCTTAAACATAGTATATAAGTAATTAAACTCAATTAGAAGAGGCGAAATATCAGCAAAGATCACAAACTTTACAATCAGAAGCTTATGGTTCTCGTTAACATGCCGCAAGAATTAACCTCGGCCTCTATATTTTTCGGCTATGGTCTAGCAAAAAGTTTCCATCGGTATCGATTGCAACGACTGCGAATACAATTAATGATTATAATTACCGTGTAGTTTTACAATTGATGATTTAGTGTAACTAATTTACCTTCAACTATCGCCTCTTGCAAATTAGACCTTTGGCTTCGCGATTATTAGCAGCCAAAGCGAAAGTAAACCAATGCGGAAGCGCGGAAAGAAGTCATACCTATTCCTATATGATCGCGGTTGACTTCCCCCACGTTTGAAAAAGTTTTCGACCGCCTATTACGCGGAGGACAAACGCCGGCGCATAAGGCAGTCGCATAGAAACCCACGAGTTAGTCGTGTACACTTGCATGGAGTTCTCGACTGAAATAAAAACTACTACTATAAATAAATAGTCTTTCGCTCGCTTCACTTAATGATATATTGACGGAGCGCGCGCGAGGCGCGCGCGAAAAAAGTTGCATATCACTTGTCAAAAATTTTGAGTTGGAGTCGGCGACGTTACGCAGATCGACCAGTTCCAGCTAAGGACCTACGCGGTTCTAGAACGAAGTAACACTCAGCGGAGTAAAAACGGGGTTAGCTTCAATATGGTGGCAGCGCGCAAAAAAAAAATCAGAGCACAACAACAGCGTCGCTCGGCCGCAGCAGGGCGCAGCGTGCCGCAGCAGGCGTGACAGGCGGACGCAGCAGCGTGACAGGCGCGCCCCTTAATGAAATCCAGTACAATATTTTTATTGTCACGCTACGGCTCGTGTCACAAATCCGCACCTGTGTGCTGCGGTCGCTGCTAAACCTGCGGCCTGCAGCCGCCGCATCTTGATTGCGGCGGCGAAAGCCACAGCGAAGATCGTTGATTGAAAATCCAAGAAGATACAAAAAATTGGGACAGTTTCCAATCGATAACTCTGATAACCAACCCATTACCTATACTGGACCACTTGATTTTATTTTAAAGTCAAGTGAGCCAGAACTACGCAACTGTAACTCTTTGCGTTCGTAGCGCAAGGCGTCTGATGTTGCCTCGTAATGTTCGTAAGAGTTTTTTCACTTGAGCGCACGGGTTCGAAAAAACATTATACGATGTCCTCAGAATATTTGCGCGCGCTATAGAGCGCGACATTTAGTGTGACCATGCATCATCGCATGCACAATAAAAAATCAAAGTTGGCGAATACCCTCATCGTAAGCGAGTTCCATCTTTTCATTACCTATACTCAAGCGCACTTAAGTTGAGGAACTTAAGTTGAGAGACGTATAAGTAATATGATGCAGATGATGTTTTGGTTTGGACGCGTATTTGTGTGGGTTATTTGCATGATAACGATCAACTACGTAGACGAGTAATGGAAACAAATCATTACTCGTGGCTGTTTGAAACTGCTAGCTGGACTCGCATAAAATAAAGGTATCGGTCAATTCTTGCGGCATGCTAACGAGGACCATAAATCAGAACGCGATTCATATCTTCTAGGCACTCTGCAATATCAAGCATAATTTAGAGTATAGTAGAAGTCGTCCGTTCGCACATCGACATTATTTGTATTCGAATTCATATAGTCCCACACTTATTAATGTCTAACAAAATATAGAGGCGAAATCCCATGTCACACCCTCTCAGCCAACACAAAAACGTCAGCTCACACGCAAAATCAAACACACGCTACAATAAAATTGTTTCTATATAATTTTAAACAATCCTTCTCAGACGCGTTCAATGCGTTAAATACCTTGCTTGATTGCCAGGTAGGAATCATTCAGCGAATCCAATTCAAGAGCTCGATCGATTCGCTCCCGCGCTTTACCTTTTTCGCCTATATAGTTATATAGCGACGCAAGGTTGGCGTAGCAGACGTGGAGATCGGAGTTGAGGGCGACAGCGGCCTCGTAATGAGCCACTCAATCACCTACACGGTCCAGGCTCTGCATTGCAACGCCCAGGTGCGCGTGTACGTCGGCCTATTGTGATAGTGATTGTGATAACTTTTATTTATATTAGTTAGAACAAAACGCTTTACCGTTGTTGTACCTGGCTTAATGAACATGTTATTAATAGACATCCGCACGATATTGGACGTATTTTATCACCATTCAATATTAAAAAAAAATTTACTCTGTTATAATGTCGTAATTTGTCTAGTGGAGATCCACCTGATCGGCAGCGTCGAGGTTATTAGCATGTGCATGGCTACTAGATTTGCTCTAACATGTTTTTGGTGGCGGTATTCCCAATAGCCTACTTCGCTTCCTACGACTCGCAAGGTTGCCTTCAACTCCCACTCTGCTATGTGTGAACTTTTACTTTTTCCGCTCTCTTTTTTCACGGCTGAAATCCGATTACACATCGACCTACCATTTTCTATTGCTCAACAGTCCTCTCTTGCTCAAGCCTCTCTTTTTTAACACGCACAGCCTCTTACCTCAGCGTGCTTTACTTCGTTTACTTGATAGGAGACAATGTCAATGATGCGGATGCGTCGACTCTAGAATTAAGCTTCTTCGCATTTTTACAGTGTTAATTATTTCACCTTAACTGTGGATTGATCGAATGTATCTCAGCGGTTCTTTGATCTTGATAGATTCAAGTAGGTGCTGTGAAAGGCACATCGATTGCTGACGATTGGGTAACGAACAACTGCTTATCATAATTATCGCCTATTGTAGTAGCTCCCTGCCCGCCCCTATTCTACCTGCTTTCCTCATCACCAGGCGTAGCAAGTGGACGCGTCACCACAATCTGCCCACCACTTGCCAGTACACTTACTCGCTGCGCATTCGAGTCGGATAGCAATGACTTCCCATCTGCAGCTAATTCAGTAAGCACTACTTTCAAGCCTGCGCCTCTATCGCTAGGCAAGGTCCCGGACAGTTCGGCTTCTGTAACGAAGCTCCCAGGGCCAGTTAAGTTCGAGCCAAACTGAGCATATTTTTTCTGGAGCTCACTGTTCATTTGTCATGTGCTCCACAGTCTATCCAGATCATCGATCTTCTACTCTACATTCTACGACAGAAATCCCTGGCGCAGCTAATTGTGCTCGCTGATTATGTCGGACCGCAAACGATCGTGGTCACCTTTTAGTTATAGCAAATTACCCTGCACTTCGGAGGCCCGCCGCAGGTAGTCTCACCGCTCACCGATTAGTTGCTTCACCGCTTATTCATTCGCGTTTCATTCACTACAATAGCGATGTCTTTCATTCGTTTCAGGCTTGCAAACTTCACGTCAGCACGGCCGTCTCTTCCTGTAGTTTTACCATAAGATTGTTCTTATCTTGATGTCACGCTTATAGACTTGATCACAAGCTTCACATTTCTGCTTCCAGAGCGCTTGTACGATCAGTTTAGGCTTCCAACTTCCGCTGCAATTCTTATCAGTCACTATTGCTATTTCTTTTCACATATTCCATTTCCACGACGTGTCTCCGGAGTTCGCCACGTAGGTTTTCTAGCTCGCCATTTTTCGCCGCCAGCACACTCTATTTCTCCTGCTCCGACGAACTTTGAGTCGCCAATATGGTCTCCCTCATTGTGGCCAGACTCGATTCCATAGCTGCCGCAGCCTTACACAGCTCTTCGTCGCCTTTTCACCGCTCACGCTCACGTTCACTACCGCACCTGCATCACGTCTCGCTCGCTCTCCGCTAGCCGGCGCGTGGCAAACTCCAGCTCGACCTCAAGCTTTTTCTCCTACAGGGCAGCGTCTTACTTCTCTGCTTACAGCTCCTGCCGCAGGTCACCCACTTCACTATTCCCGCGTTCAGCTTACTGCAGCATGCGTCACCTACTCATTACTCACTAATTTTTTATTCGTTCTTCGGTAGCCTGCGTTGCTTTCTCATTGTTAAACCTCAGCTCCATGATCTGAGTGTTCAAATTTTCGAGTAGATTGTTTAGCCGTGCCACCTCGTCGCTTTTTCAAACGACGTCAAGTTCCAGTACCTTTATACGATCCTTCTGCTCCACGTCATACAGTCAGTACTCGTCAACCACGCGCTTCAGTTCCAATTCTTTCTGCAACGTTTCTTCTCGCTTGAGTGACTCGAGGCTCCTTAGGTCCAGTTCCTTCTGCTTACTACAACTCCTTGAAATTATTATTTACTATTCCTCGCGTTCTCACGCAATGCATCACGTCATATCTTAGAGTCACTTCTCACGTTCACTATAATACGCTGCTAAGCTGCTCGCACTCATTACTGTTTGCGTAATAGCTGCTTGCTACTAAGCACCGTTACTACGCCTAAAGCCGTTTCTCGACGTCGCTCTGATAGAACATCTCTTTCGTCCGTATATCTGCCTGGAATTGCAGCTTTTCAGTCTGACGTGCTTCACTGAGTTCGATAATCTGCAATTTACGCGCCTGGTACTTCTCTTTGAGACTCATAAATTCGCTCTCGACACTGATTAACTTACTACGTTTCGCTGCGAACCTATGTATCACTAGCTCTCTAGTCACGCCTTATTACATTTCCAGCTCCTATGCTTTCTCTCGAAGACTATTACTCCTACCTACGTCACTCGTGCTCCATGCGGGTACTGCTGTCCTCTATGACCTTCTAAATCTCGCTTTTACTCGTGCGCGTCACCCGTTCGACCTCCGCCTGCATATCCTTTATCGAGGCCTCTAGCGCACTATTACTACGTCCGCAGACTTTAGCTGGTTTTACTAGTATTCCCGCGCTTTACTAGTTTTACTTGCCCAGCTCGAGCTCCAGCCGGTGCCTCTCTTTTTTCAGAAGCGCGTGGCTATCCACCAGCAGCGCAATGTCACTACTAAAGCGCCCTCACATCAGTCTCGAACTTAGCCTTGGGCGAAATGCCACGCACCACGCTCGCCATCAGGGCTTTAGTATCGCCTCATCACCACTCAAACTTACCACCGGAAGCAAAGGAAAACGCTCCCATAGTCAAGTCGCTCTTCAACACATTTCTGACAAGCGCTTCATCTTTATCGTTACTTCACCTAAACGCAACTCCAGCAACCTACACTTCAGTCGCCTCTGGTTCAGTCTCACTTTGCATTTCTCACTCATGCGCTCCTTCTTTGTAAATTTCTTGATCATTTGAAGTGTCTGTATCCAGTCGATCGGTTAAGATTTTGCTTGCGTCTGCGACCGTGTTCAAAGGGCTGTCCGGGCTCTCGACGAGATTTCTTACTTTGACTTTTTTACTGTCTGCGCTTCCGCTTGATTTTCGACCCGCGTGCTGTAGCCTTGACTTTTCTTTCTACGGGTTCGTCGTTTCGTTCTCCTGAAGCACCTAGCTCCCCTCAGGCACAATTGATAGTGTAGGCCCCGCCACACGTCATCCATTTCATTGGTTCACATTCGCGGCGAAGCTTATCTGCATGTCCGACTGTAGAGTTCACTGAAGAAGGCCGTTCAACTTTACCAACTCGCGCTGTCAGTCAGTGAAGAACTCGCGCTCTCACAGCATGGTTTCGGCTAAT
>JACLAC010012321.1_pt1 | contig 29754 bp, 44 predicted proteins | sample 8027881 | NCBI WGS metagenome assembly JACLAC01 (sample SAMN15725517, study PRJNA655200) | protist metagenome | isolation source: fluorescence activated cell sorting (FACS) single amplified genomes of... | place: Spain: Blaines Bay Microbial Observatory, Mediterranean Sea | collected 2016-01-19 | reverse complement strand
AAGCCGCACGGCCCTGTCAAATACATCTGCTTTGGTCATTCCCTCTCCTTATGCTGAAATCCTTGCTTTGATTTCTGCGATGGCGAACCCCGCCAACTGCTTACCAAATTGATCAATACCTTTTTCAGTTCATTCATTTTTTAATTTGGACATCCTTTTTGGTAACTCTTTCAGAAGAATGTTTCTGGCGTAGGGCTTCATTGACCTCCACTGTTGGCATTCCTGACGAGTACGACCACAGCCCAGACACCAATTGTTCTGACCAGAAAATTTACAGACATCAATACAAGGACTTTTACTTCGTTTCATAAATGCTTATTCTCCAATTAGATTCTTTCTCAATTACTGGATTCAGTTCCCCATTCATACAGTCCTTGCCTTAATTTCATTGACTACAAATCCTACTAGAGCCTGACCTGACAGCTTCTGGCCCTCTGCATCTCATGGTACATTCACCAAGACACTGGACCTATTCCTAGTCTTTTATCCAATTTTCAAATTCATCTTTCTGTTAGACCTTACTATACATACTTCAAATAGTTATTGAGAATATCCTTGTTATCTAAAAAGATGAACAGCAAACCTTTGTTTTCAATAAAGTAATCAACAGGTCAGTACTTGAGGTCATTGTGGGTGAATTTGATTTAATGTTATCATTTGTCTCAATTCTTTTCGGAATTGGATACTCAAAACTGCTAAATGCAGTACCTTATGTTTTTTCTAAAGATGAAAAGACAAGTATTCTTTATCAACTTTTTTTTGTTTATACTTTTGCAGCTGGAATAGTACACTTCTGGGGCTTTACAAATACAATAGGTAACCAAGATTATAATTTTAATTACTTTCTTTGTGATGTGTCTCTCGCTTGTTTTTTTTATGCATTGTGCGCTTTCGTTTCTCCCAGTAATTTTGAAACAGTTAATTCGTGGAAAGAATATTTTTTAAAAATTAGATCAAAAATTTGGTTATGCCAAATTCTAATGGTTATAAATAAAATGATATTAGTACAATTTACAATGAAAGATGAAGCTTTAATGAATGAAGTTATTTTAGTCGTAATAATACCGTGGTTTACAATATCTTGTTTTGGTTTTTTATTTAAAAATATTACTACCCAGTATATTTTAACTGTTATTTCATTAATACATACAGGTATTGCCATATTTACTACTGCTCTTCAAGACGTTAGTGGTTTAACAAGTTAATTTTGCTCGTTGAATCATCTTTTACCTAGCAAAATTAACATCCTATTTTGACCTAGCTATATGAAGTTCATATGCTTTGATTATTAACTACCTCTATGGTGCTGTTCTCGTTTTAATTTCACTTACTACATGCTTTACTGACCCTTGATCTACTCCTAATCCTTTATACATTTTTCAAATTCATCTTTCTGTTGGGACATATATTTCCAAATCTTTATTCATAATCCTCCCAATTCCAGTCTTGGCCTTCACTGGGGTCATTATCAATTTCTTCCCTAATCGTCTCTTGCCTGTAGACTTGATTTTCTTTGAAAGTTACAGCCGTCAGAGTTGCTTCAAAAATTTCTGCATGGATGAGTTTCGTATATCTATTGACACAAGCAAAATTATTATCTTCAAAAATAGTTGTACATGGTCCAATGATTATAGAATCTGATAAATTTGAGAGAATTCCTTTACTCATCTCTTTTGTTATTTTTACACCTTGATTTACCGACTCATATTCTGGATGAACTATTTTATCAAAAAGTGAAAAATCATTCCTAATAGCCATTTTCCAGGCTTTGTCAAAAACTTCTGCTTTGGTCATTCTTACATCCTACGCTGCTGCTAAGATCCTAGTTTCATTCACTACATAACTTGAAAATAAGCTTCTTTCTAATTTTATTTTTTTAATTAAAATTTTAGAGAAATTTCTGATTCAAATCGAATCAATCCAGCCTGCCACAGAATTAATATCAACTACAATTGTCTCAAAAACTCTGAACTTAATAATTTTTTTTCGTCCCAATTAAAAACTAAAAGCTTTTTAAAAATTTCCAATTCCCCAGAGTTATTAGTATACGATCCTTTCCATTCTGAAATAGAATAATCACCATATTCAGTCGAATTTATTACCTCAATATCTCAAACTGAAAATGAATTTTTACCTTTCTTAAGTGCTTTTATAAAATTCTCTTTTCCCTGTAATTATAAGTCACACCAAAATATGTTAAATTGTATATCTTCATGAATGAAATTACCTAGTTCTTCCCAGTTCATTTCTTCCCAAAATTTGAAAAAGCTGTAGGATAACTTTTGAATTTCCATATGTCTTTCTGCTGAATATTAATTTTTTTCATTAGAATAGGAAAACACAAAAAATTTAATAGCTAACTCCATGATTTTTTGATCTAGTAATCTACAATTTTTATTTTTTAAAATTAATTTTAATTTTGGTATTTGATATTCTATTAATCAAATTAATTTATTATCTACAGAAGAGTTTATCATTAATGTATGACCTCTTTTTTGAGGTATTTTAATAGGATTAATGTAATAGGTTAATTGCGTAATTTTCTGTTCATTCCATTTAATTAAAAAACAATTTCTTACATTTTCGATTTCACCTTTTCTTCTGTTGAAGTATGCGCTTTTGAAATCTATTATAGATTGTTGACCACATTCAATTATCTCTAGAAGGTTTAATCTTTTTATGTCAGTCATGTTATTCATTTCTGTTATTATTGTGAAAACATCTTCCCTACCTTTATATTGTACTCCAGTCCAAACTATTTCGTATTCGATCTTCTCGTTCAATAAATCATATAGTTTTTCCCAATTTGAAAACTTATAATATTCGAAAAAATCTTGTGACAATTCTTTGTAATTCATTTTTCCTTAGTCTGTAGGGTAAAATTATTCATAGTCTTCCCAGTTCTAGTCTTGGCCTTCACTGGGGTCTTGGTCTAATATTTCTCCAATAGTTTCCTGTCTTATTACCTTGTTATCCTTGTAGTTTAAACAGGTTAGAAGTGACCAATACATTTCATATTTGATTTCGCTGATGTCAGAGTCAATAAACTATTGGCTTATCCTGATTAGTCCCAAAGACTCTGAATGATTTTTTGGTGACTATAGATTTGACCCTCACCACCAACCTCCTTGAGCCACTCTTCAAAAAGTGGGTGAAATTCTTTCGATTCTATCCAGTGATGATTGAGACCATCCTCCGTTTCATAAATTTCAATCAAGGTCACCACGACCCTCCCAGTTTTTTCAGGCATTTTACCATCAAGAAATGAAGCATTCTCTTTCCATTCTGGGCCTGTTGAAACTGAATAGTGAATTAATTTTAGGGGCCCACTCTCGTAACTTTTTGACTGCATGAAGTCCAGGTGTCCACTTAGTTGATCCTTGAATACCTCAGCAGTTTCCTCATTTGGTAAAATGGCATTAATGGTTATCAATGTTTTCCCTACCAAAGCATTTGCCATAGTTCATTCTCCTCATGCTATCCGTGATTTGATTTCTGCGATGGTGTAGCCCACTAACTGCTTACCTCTCAGCTTCTGCTCCTATCCGTCGAACAGAATAGATTCCAAGACATCCCGTTGATGCTGAATTTTCTGATAAATGGAACTGAAAAGGTAGCGATAGGACTTCACTTGACTACTGGAGACTTCAGGTCCACTGTCCGCTAATGATAAAAATATTTAAAGAAATCACCCAAACTGAGTGGCTTATGCCTGAACATACTAGTACCTGGCCTGAACTAGCAATTGGGCTTTATGAGGCCCTAACAGAAAAAAAGCTGAAATCACTTATCATTTTGATGATATGAAAGTTGAGATTCCTTCTGGTACAGGTCCAGAAGCTCAGCATGCTCTTTGGAAATTAGATGGCAAATTGAGAATTAGCACTAAATCCACAGAGTGACTCCCAGCAGGATCGCTGCTCCCAGCCTAGACTTCACTGGATGCTATTTCCCACCGTCCTTACTTTCACCTCTCCGACAATAAATCCAACCAGTGCTGGCCCAGATAGTTTCTGGCCCTCTGCATCCCAGAGCACACTCTCCAATACATCCGGTCTTCTCTCAATCTTGCTGTGAATAGTATCTAGCAGATACCCCATTGATTTTGGCTTTGCTCCCCATCTTCTCATCCAAAAAGCAAATGCTCCTTTGGACACCTTGGATTGAAGTGCCAGATAGTCCACAAACTTCATATTTGGCAATGTTTTGACCGGAACGGTTGAATTATCAGCTACAGCATTCTGCTGTGAGTTAGCTTGTGAACCAAAATGAGACACTAAGGAAGACTTTGGGTTTTTAGGCAGCAGCAGCACGAGCTTCCGATCTTGTTTCCAAGTTCCATCTGACTGCTTCTGTGGAGGCTGGGTCATTCGCTTCAACAGGCCCAACTCTTCTAGTCTCTCCAACCTGCGTTGTGCTGTTGCTCTGGAGCATTCCCAAAGCTTGATCAGGTAATTATCGGCAAGTTTGAGTAGTAGTGACCGTCGAGTGAGGAATATCTTGACCAGCGCCTCGATGTCTAAACGTAGTCGACGTGGCAGATCCTGCAGGTACGACTTCAGATGAACGGAGCGTTTTGCCCAGATCTGGGCCTTTGATTGTTTGCGTGGGGTTTGTTGGTAGTGTGGCATCCTGCCCTCCTCTTGATGATTGAGGAGGAAGCCGCATAAATTCTGGGCACCGAGGATAGAAAATAATGAAAATCAACGAAGATTTCATCTATATCTTGAGATATTGGCACCAATCCTTCATGCTTTCCATTGTCCGACAAGACAATGGATTACCGGATTCCACAAACTTCTACCGACCAAAGTTTTGGTTTGTGTTGTCCGGTGCTTCCTCTTCCGATTCAGCCTCCCTGACCCCTTGTCAGTTCCAGCTTCTCAGTTAAAAGAATTCTAATTTAAGACAAGCAACAAATCTTCCTTTTGTTCTGGTACCATTAAAGTTCCCTTTGGTTTCAGGGTTTCAACCCTGCAATTTTAACTGCAAATACTCGGTGAACAATGAACGGTTTTGACTTATTAGCTCTTTTATTTCTATCCGTCACAGCTATGACTGGTGCATCGATCATCACGATGTTTGCTTACTCTAGAGTGTTGGGTCGAAAAAGAAATGAACTGCCTAATTACAAAAAGCGCAAAGACACCCACAACGTTGATCCTGCCTTGGCCCACGGGCACCATGAACCCCATGTGTGAGGGACTGCAACACTCTACAAGGTTAATTTAATCCCTTACCTTTTAGTGTTGCTGCCTCCGCTGTCTCACGAATTAACTCTTTGATAATGTCAAAGCTTGCTGCTTCTGACTGTCCGGCTATCAAGTAACCATCCTCAAACACTTCCTGTAGTTCGGGATCTGCATGGAGTTCCTGAACCAATTCTTCCCACTGACCCTGCTGGCCAATTCCTCGAGCCTGATCAGCAATTTCCTGCTTTTCTGACAGTGTCAGTAGTTGTTTGCGCTGCTTACCTGTCTCTAGAATTTCATCAATTGTGATCGGCATAGTGTCTCCAGATGATTGATGTTTAGATGATAATTGGGCCTCTCTATCTGGGTTCAATTGGTTTTAACTCCGGCCAGTCGCCTTTGTTTTTAGGGATCACACCTTCATTTATATCGAGAGTGTACCAAGGAACTCTCTGAAAGATATTCTGCAAAGTTTCTCCAATTGGATTGTTGATACTTTGCCGGTTGGCTTCATCGCTAAATAGGCGGAAACCTTCTTGGCGAATTCTCGATGGATCACCTTTAAATTCTGGCAATTCTCCTCTGGAATCATCCCAATCCTTCATATAAATTCTATCTATAGGAGGTCTGGTGACTGATGGAGGGTCTGTTTCCCTGTCCCAAGGAATTTTGCAGGCATTTTCAAACAATAAAAAACGTAGCTGCTTATATCCGATGTGATCAACCATTAGAGTAGAATAGCAACACTTTGCTACCAATCTTTTCGATTTACCACTCTCTCGAAGCATGACTACTATCAGATTATTCTCACCCTGATCCATTTTGACATCATTATCCCAATAACTGATCGGTAAAATTGGTGGAAATTCCGGCCCCCCCAAGTTGTGGGCCCATGTCAAATGCTGATAACAATCAATACAGGCACATTCACGAACTTGCCGAACTCTACCATTAAAAATGGTGAATGCAGTCTTGCCACAAAAGCACGTCACTTCTTTTGGATCAGAACTACAGTTATCATAGAGTTCGTCGCTGTCAAATGACTTGGCTGTACTCATGTTGACTCCTCTGAAAGATCATTTTTTTTGTTTGGCATCTACGACATCAAAGCCAACCGTACAACATCGCCAATCTTGATCTGCCCACCCTGAATGATCTTGGCTGTGATTCCTCCATGCCCACGCATGCTGTTGTAGCCTCCAGCCCCTAGATTTTCTTCCATTCGGCTGCAGGGAGCGCAGATTCCTGTGGTTTCCAGCAGTACTTCTCCAACTTGAAATTGCTGATGCTTCAGGGCCAGCAGGTTGATGCCAGAAACCACGATGTTTCGACGCAGCAGTTCTGGTGGAATTTCACTCTTGCCCAGTATCCGAGCCACTACATCCAGATGTTCCTGTTGAATCAGGGTGACTTGGCGCTTACCAGTACTCGACTTTTTGAAGTGATCGCCTTCTAGCCCTGTATCTGGATTAGCGTAGGCTTGGCTAACGGAGTGGACCTCCGCCATACGCTTGGTACGAATTCCAATCTATTCTACTTTGCCTTGTTGGGGAATGCTGCGGAGGTACTGCCTCTCAAGAGTTTCGTTATAGCTCATCTTCCAGTACCTGCTTTCCAAAAATTATTTACCTTTAAAGTAGCCATAAATACACAATGAGGGATTAATGATTAGGATTAGCCAGAATGGTGGAGGCGGCCTCCGTCCACTATAGTTCCACCATTTAGTGTGTTGAACGTGGCTACACAAAGGGCGCATGTCATTAATGCCACTTCACCCAGCAGTACCATTTTTGTCGCAGACAAATCTTTTATATAGCTACAAATTATTAGTAATAATCCTATTCCAATCTGGGATGCTGCAACGACATCAGCAAAGCCTCTGATTGCCATCAATAATTGTGGTGTCAATGGTTCCAAAGTTGAAGCAACCATTGTTTCCACGGAAAATATCAACATCCCCAACATCATGCCACCTATAGCGATGTGTAATGCACCAACAATTTTCAATATCAAACTAACTTTCATTTTTTGTTTCCTCCAATTGAGTTTCTGTAATTTAACGCAACCCAACATCCGCATCAAACTGGTACGGCACAATGGACTTCGTATCACTCAAGTGCAATGCACCCACTAGCTTCTGCTGAATGTGCGGGAAGAACTTTGCTCCCTGATCGCTGGTCAGCACATAGAAGATGATCGCTGCTGCCACGGCACCAAGGCCAATGCCAAGACCCCAGCTACTAGTACTTCTTGGGGTGTACTCTGACGGCTGCGCTGTAGGAGCGGCAGGCGTTGGAGTACTGATATCTACTGAATCTTGGACATCATCGGCTGCTGAATCTAAATCAAACTTCGAATGCTTGGGAGCTTCCAGTAGCTCAAGTTGAAGGCGGTTGTTCTCCTGTAGGAGCTTCTGATTGTTTTGCTGCAATGCCGCCAGCATCTGCTGGTAATTTTCTCGTTCCTGCCGTTCAGCTTTCCGCTCATCCTGCTCATGAAGTAACAAGGCACGCTCATCATCTAGCATTTTCTGCAGATGAGTGACCTGTTTCTCTAGCACCTCCATCGTTCTACTATCGTTACGGATCGATTCCGTATCGTTGCGTAACGATGCAGCGTCGTTACTAACAACCTGCGCACCTAATTCATTCTGGATAATCTCCAACATCTCTGGAGTGATAAGTTTACTGCGTCCCTGCTCAACAGGCTCAAGCCCTAGCTTATCCATAATCTTGTAGAGTCGGGGTTTACCAATACCTAGCAGAGCAGCCGTTTTCGTCGTTGTGAGCATCGTGACCTCCTGTCGTGATGGGAACGATCCAGATCGATTTAGTAACGATTCATCATTTCCACTGCTGCAGCAGTTGTTCCAATTAAAGGAATTTTCAGTAAGGCAAAAACTGACACCAGAGAACCGTGAACACAGGTCCTTTCTCTGGTTGCTGGAGCTTGAGTGAGGATTAAGAAGCGTGGAAGCTATAAGGTAACTACTGGGATATAGTAACGTAGCGGCTACCAGCACCTATCTGGGCATTGAGCAGGCCAAATCTACATTGACTGCTGTAATTTCGGCAGTTGGTTCTGTGCTAAGGACGATTGTATAGTTTCTCGTTCCTCTATTCTCAGCGACACTGATTGAACTACTAGATAGTGTGTCGCTTGGAGAGGACGCTGTTGGAGTTGATGGTACTGGTGTCGCATCACGATTAATTTCTCCTTCGCAATTACCTCCAACTGTGCATTCACCTCCGCAGATATTATATCCAGTTAATTACATTATTATTAAAAAAAGATCGCAAGGAGTTTGATGAAAGTCCACATGTTCTCTTCCTACGTTTCAATTGGAATGTTTTTTGATCATCTGACGAGCTTTACTGATTAGCTTCTTCCCATCAAGACCAAGGAAACCGACTTGCTTCAGCCAGCGATCTTCGACTGGTTTGAGGGCTTTCTTAAAATCTTGGAGTTGTGCTTCGGTTAGAACCACACGACTCCTTTTGAACTCTGCTAATCGTTGGGCTCCATCTAGATCATCATTCGACCATTGCTGACCAACCTTCTTAAGAAAATCTATCCCACTAGCCTTCCTGAAAGCTTGCTGAACCTCCTCATCCATACTCTCCCATCGTGCTTTATTCATCGAGACCTGAAACACAGTATTAGCAAATCTTTCCCTGTTTGGCCCTTGTGTAAAATGTGAGATATGTCTTTCTAGTCCAAGCTCTTTTACTACATCCATTGGGATCATCAGCGTGTCGGCAATATTACGCTGAAGGACTTGAGGAATTCTCGGCACAGGCACCTTGATGGCTGACCCCTGCAACTCTTCTACAGCCCACTCCATTGTTCTCACAGGAACACGAATCCGCTTGCGCCTGAGATCCTGTGGAGACAGTGGCGCATATCCCTTCGTCAGCAGAGCATGCCCTTGTGTAACATGCAGAAACATCACTTCCACTCCCTGATCCTCATAATCCTGCTTGAGATCACTTTCAAACATTTCTCGCATTGCCAGATTCGTAGCCACCGGATCATTGGTATGTACAAAAGGAAGTTCAAAGACTTCAGAGCGAATAAATGCCGTTCCACTGTAGCCGTTAACGGTCCAGATTAGATCCACTTTTCCCTCACTAGCTTGCTTAATGAGGTCTTTTGGCCTACCGCCCAATCCCATCTTTGGGGAAATGACAATCTTGACCTTCCCTTCGGACAACTGTTCGACTGCCTTGGCCCATGGCACCAACATGTTCTTGTGCGGAGAATGGGTGTCTGGAACAAAGTGATGAAGCACAAGTGTTGTTTGGGCTCCTGCTTGATAAGGCAGGAGCAGTGCTAAGAATATAAACAGAGATAGATAAGTTCTGATTTTTTTCATTTTGAACTCATAATTCTTCTATGATTTTAGGGGAAGTTCCATGTCCACTACCGGGACAACTTGAATTGCTATTTTATCGATACTTTGGGGTATGAATCTTAATCAATAGGCATGTATTGGGTACAGTCAGTGGGGTTTTGTAGGACCGAGTGGGCTGACTCCAATTACAGAGATTTGTCCATCTCAGAAAATGTAATATGAACGCCGTCTTCCTCCAGCAAAGGGAGGAACCGAGCATTCCAACCGTTTTCATCTCTTACTGTTTTAGCCATTGCAAAGTAGACATCCCATTCTTCTTTAGAACTCCACAGTTCAGTTAGCATGATATGATTAGGATTCTCGTGTGAAATAGATCTTTCCAAGCGTTCACAACCTTTTTGTGAAGATGTAAAAGCATTACCATGAGGCTCATCAGCTAATTCAATCACCTGATCAAGATTGCCATCTTTTACCTTTGCTGTGATCCAAACCATCATTGCCATGTCGACTCCTGCTGAAGTGAGAGAGATTGGAATTTAAAATCTACTAACTAATAGATATGTAATAATCAAGTGTTGATCAAATTTATTGATAATACTGGTCTCAATGTATAATTTCTGTAAAAGCTATTAAGGCAATTCGGAGAGCCTTTGCAAAGTTTCGGAGGATGGTTTGATGACCCTGAAGCAATACAGGGAATGCGGGAAAGTTTGTTTGCTTTATATCACTATATTTTCAAATGTACTCAATCCTGAAGGATCTTCTGCAGTGTGCAGTCGTAGCAGTCATGGTGACTGCTACGAGATATCAGCAGGATCGGGAGAGGTTAACCCACCCACAACATTATCAGGGTACCCGGTTGATTTGAATCGTAGAATTCTCTCCCAAATTGTTATCCAAGACTTTTACTGTCCTAGTCTTCAAAATATGGTTCGAATGGTGGATTGTTCCCTCCTAAGCTAGGATTTATTTTATGACAGGTATTGTTCCACGGTTTTTCAGGATATAAACCCATGTGAACTCCAAGAGCGCTGGGTCCATCAATGAACTCCTGAAACTCTGCATCGGAGACAGTGCCCCTCGCCTCGTAAATGCAGAAAACCAAATTTTCGTTAATAAACATACCTTTATGGATATGTATACCTGCATTGTGCAAGTTCTCATTAAATTGTTTACCCTTATCTTCTGTCCACCAAGATTCCATGTTTTCAAAATATTTTTGGGATACTCCTAATCTCGCGGTGTGATGCACTATGTAGAAATTTGAAGCCATCATTTTTCTCCTGTTAAAATTTTGACATTAAGTTCAAACGATTTACTGCTCCCTGCGCTTCTAGTCGTCGCTTCTCAGGAACGGGCAGCTGCCACTACTAAGGTATCGGTAAATATGTCAGCTTTTACTCTCCCCAAGCACCATGAAATTCGTAAGCAACGGCAGGCTTATCCCCAACAACCCATGCATCATGCCCTGGTTCAATCGCGTAAGCATCACCACCAGAATAAGTCACCTCAGTGCCATCGTTATGACGACAGGTTACTGTGCCCTCGACAATGACGCCGATGTGCTTAGCTTGACAGCTTTCTGTACCGACAACTGGTTTGATATCCTTTGACCACTTCCACCCAGGCTGCACAGTTAGTTTGATCACTCTTTGACCACCAACATTCACTGTCTCCACCCGGGCATTGCTTGGAGTACTGACTTCGTCAGCGCCATTGGTAAAGTTCTTCACCTCAATGGATGCCATTGTTTTCCTCAAAAAAGTTAGAAATTTAATCGAGCCTTTTGCAGGGTTACTGCTTAATACAAATTATCTTCTCGCAGGTTTAGAATAACGATGCAATCAAATAGTGACAAGTGACTCCCACCTTCTCAAATGGGCGAATTATTTGGATAGGTCACTAGAAGAATGGTGAGTTTCTAGGAAAAAAGTTGAGCTACATCAGCATCAAGCACAGATCCGTGAAAGGATTAGAAAGTTTACCCCATCTCACCCAGTACTACCCAAATGATGTTGACGGGAACGGTGGGTAATCGCTGTTTAATCTACAATTCGTACTATGTTGCGAATCTGTTCCTATATCTTCTTTTCTTCCAGTTTTCTTATTGCCCAAACTGCTGCCAGTTCTGCATCTCAGTACCAACTACCTTGGTAATATTTCTCAGATCCTTCAGCAGTTTGAGCTGTTCTTGACCACTTCATCGAATCCAGGGTCAGGGTACTTGGCACAGGTTGTTCAAAATGTTTGGTTCAACTCAGAGAAATCGTTTTTCAAGGAATTCAATCGGGCTTATAGAATGGCAAATTCCATAAAATTTCTGTTCATTACCAGTTTTTGTATATCCTGCGGAACTGTCAGTTCAGTTGATTCATTTGGAGTTTTTGGCCCTCAAGGCCAGGAAGCATATTCGATGCGGTGTAGTGGGATGGGAGCAACCTTGGATGACTGCTTTCAAAAGGCAAAAGAACTGTGCGAGAGGGGTGACTATGAAGTTCTTGATAGCTGGTTGCGAGATCCAATCCACCCACCTCCCAGTGTGATGACAAGCCCTGCAGAGATAGCTGCTGCTCGAGCTCGAACCATTCACATCATGATTGAATGCAAAGAAGCCTGATAGAGCAAAAGTGCTGTGCTTGCTGACTACTATCAGCACCGGCATAAAAAACTTGGAAAGGACGGTACTGAGGCTCACGCCTATTGGGTTAAATAAAGCATAATATACTGTTCATTGAAACTGATTATTGTCCTTACCTCCTGCGCCAAGATGGTCAGATTGCTGGGCATCCGTATTGGCAATCATCCCACCGAGTACTCTAATGCATGCTACTGCCTTTGACTTCATCCACTCCGTCCCAGCACACCTAGCTGTTAATACCGAGTGCCGGCTGTTTGAGTCGATGGTTGCTGCTGGCTTTCCCAGCCAAGCTCAGGACTACTACGATGGCTACCTCAACCTGCACCAGTACCTGGTCCCGGATCCCAACAACGTCTTCTTTGTCCGGGCTAGTGGCGATTCAATGGTGGGGGCGGGGATCTATAACGGAGACTTGCTGATCGTGGATCGCTCCAAGAAGAAGCCCAAAGGCAAGGTGGTGATCGCTTCCCTCAATGGCGAATTTACCCTGAAGCGCCTTGTGCAGGACCGGGGACGCTTTGAGCTGCAACCAGAGAATCCTGACTACTCCAGCATTCCAGTCTCCGTCGATGACGAGTTCTAGATCTGGGGCGTGGTGCGCCATGCCGTTCACAAGATCTGAGGGTCGAAGGTAGCGGTGGGATATAAATGCGACCCGGAGTCCCAATATCAAGAGACGGGGCCTATTTGCTCCCCCCGGGGGTAGGAGGTGGGGTTCAGAAATAAGGGATTCCTTATCCGTTGGTATTAAAACCTTCTGCTGATTTGAATTAATTGCTTCAATTGATGCTTGCCTTTTGGATACTTACTAGATGATTTTTAGTAAGGCTCAAAAATTTGAGCCCTTTCCAAGTAGCAAAATAGGATTATGTAATAACCTTAAGAAGTAATGCGAGGACCCATGTCTACAGTATTGTCCGCAAGCGTTGAAATGAAAGATCCAGAAAAGTTTAAGGAGTATTCCCCCAAGGCAATTGCATCAATGGAGCCTTACGGCGGTAAATTGATGCTACGTGCAAAAGTTGAAAAAGTAATTCATGGTCCGATACCTCATCAAGTTATTGCATTATTTGAATTCCCTGACTCTGCCGCTATTGATACTTGGTATAACTCTGACGAATACCAGGCCCTTGTTCCACTGCGTGATGAAGCTGCAGTCATCCGATTTGCCGTAGCAGAATCGTTCTGACTGACAACTCAATATTGACTCCACTTGAACTATATCGTGGAGTTAGCCTACTCAGTCCTGCAAACAACCCAATGACTGATTAAGAATCCATAGATCTACTATTGCTTATTTGACTCAATAATTACCATCTGATAGATAAATATTGGTCCAAGTGATAAGGTTAACTTCCATGTACAAATTAGAGGAGAATCGTAATGAATATTTGTGTGATCACAACTTTTGATTGTTCGTTCGAAGAATTTAAAACGATGCTCGGTGAATTTGAGGGAGAAATGCAAAAATGTGTTTCTGAATGGGAGATTGTCAAGATCAATGATCACAAGGCAGTTGGACTGATGAATGTAACAGATATGGAAATGTTTACAGCCATGATGTCGTCACCTGAAGCCGCTGAACTTGATACCAAGTACAACATTGTCGATACGGTCTATTCCATGGATAAAATCTCATAGCTAGCATTTTAGCAAAACACCCCAAGCTGCCTAGCGCCTGCATCTGTTCTTTGAATTGAAACTCTCAAAGTCCAGATCTAGATCTTTACGCCAATAAAAATAAAAAACTAAGTTGGCGTAGAGTTCTCCCCGGGGAAGTGACATCATGCGACACTTCCCTCCACCCCACCAGCTAACTTCTAGGCTACATCACTACTGTCTGCCTAATGATATTTATAATCCATCTAATCTGGTAACAATTGGGGAGGTAGTTTTAACCCTTGGTAAATAAATCTCCTCTAGATCAGGTATTTACTTGGGTTGCTGGATAAACGCCTGGGGGTAGAGAAAATTCGTTGAGGCCAGTTTGGGGATTCCTGGAATGGTCTACTTTTTCGCGCCTTCCAACCTTTTACATCAAACACCTCTTCAGCATGCTCAGAATCGCCGTCAAGCGGCTTTCATACTTCGGCTAGCAAATGGTCAAAATTTCTGACCAACCTCCCGTTTTAGCCCCACTCAAAACTCTCAGTCAGCACCTTGGATATGAACATAAACGAATATCGAGCTTTTTGAATGTATTTTTTCACTAGCAAGTACACTGATTTTTCATCGTGATGATCCCTAAAAAAAGTAAGATTACAGGAATTGATAAAACGGGGGGGGTATTTGATTCGGTGTAACTTATTCTGTCTGTCTGGCCTAGCCTAAGATAAAATCTATTCCAACCTGTAAAATGGTTAAAAAGTATGGAAGTAGGAAGTAGATCCTCTTACTCTGTAAAGAGATCTACTTCCATCTCCTTCCTGCTCTAACATCTAGCCAACCATTACCAAATCTGATCAAGGAACCCATGATCCAAGCTATCGACCTGATAGGCGACTCCATATTCGATAACCAGCCCTATGTAGATTCAGGAGATAGTCTGATCGAGCAGATCTCTGTCATCAGTTCAGTTTCTGTGAATCTACTAGCAGTCGACGGTGATACGACAATCCACTGTCTTGATGTGCTCAAACAACAGGGAGGCCCTAAGGGAGATATTGGTGCAGTACTCTCTATTGGAGGCAATGATGCCCTTCAAAGTGCTCCAGTGCTAAGTGAATCTACAAACAATGTCTTCGAAGCACTCACCAAGCTTGGAATGGTTGCAGATACCTTTAGAAGAAACTACTTGTTGGTGTTGGAGGAGATGCTGGGGGTCTATGAGAAGGATCTGATCCGAGTTTGTACCATTTACAACAAAATCCCAATTGGACCTACATTGCCAAAAGAAGCACTAACCGCGCTGGCACTGTTCAATGATGTCATCACAGAAGAGGTAAACAGAAGGGATCTGCAACTGATTGATCTACGGGTGATCTGTGATTCAAATGACTGTTACAGCCAGGTATCTCCAATAGAACCTTCCAAGGAAGGAGGTCGCAGGATTTTTCAGGCAATCCTGCACTCCTTCACGGAGACTTCATGCTCCTAGAAGCAGATCTACTACATATACTGACTAGGGGGGCATAGATAGAAAAGGCGGATCTTTCATAGCTTCCCAGCCTGAAAAATCCTGCCTCATTTTTCTTTGAGACCGGTAGTTGTAAAGCTCCATCAGCAATCGCTTTGGCCATACTCAGGTCATCTGTCCAGTAGCCTGCCTTTAGTTGGTGTGGCCCACCTTCCTTGTACTCCCTCAAGTAATTATCTGGCTCTCTACGATCAGAGAACTCCAGATAGGCTCCAAGGGCATCCCCAATAGCTAGTCCCTCCATCATTCCAAGGGCTTCATTGTGACTCATGATCTTTTGTGATCTCTGCTGAGGGGAAGCAATGGTGGCCTCTGTCATTTAGTTCCTTTGGAGGGATGATAGACAAAAGAAAAAGGCAGGTTCCTCGACCCCGTGGGGGGTTTGGAACCTACCTTTTCATCATTTTTATACTACTTGACTCCATAATTTTTCGTGTTAGGTTCCCGATCTCAATTCGAGTTTAGGCTCAATTAATCCCTTTAAAAATTTGGAGAGTAATGAAAAACCAAATACTTGGTTTGCTTGTCACGATCTCTTATATTGGACTCTTTGGATGTGCACCTTCAGATAGTAGTAGCTCAAAAGTTAGTACTGCCTCGACAGGCTCAAGTGCTGACTTACAAGGTACTTACAAGATTAGTTGTGCCGTCGATGATGATTTTTATAAAGTTACGACATTGGCAGTAAGAGCAACAGATATATTGGAAACAGCAACTGCTTACTCTGATTCAGACTGTACAGCGAAAGTTTATTCAATAGTTACTTCCTCAACAGATGTGAACATTGGTGACGGCATTCTTTCTGACAATGGAACTCCTTTGCAGCAATTCACGTTCAAACTTTCATCTATGACAATAACTTCATTCGTCAACACTGTTACTAGTGGATTTAATATGCAAGGATACTGCGGGCTGACTTGGGTAACAAATACTTCAAACGAAGTCACAGGTAAAACATGTGATACGCTCACGTTCCCTTCTCAAAACTCAACTGCCAAGAATATCTATCAGAAATCTGGGAATACTCTGTATTTTGGTGAGCCGTCGGGCACAACCTATCCAACGACTGTGAATAATGCAGCTTATATGAAGCAATAACATCTGGGACCACTATGCATGATGAAATTGAATCATACTGTGTGAAATTCTTTTCGATAAGACTCTTTATCATTCCACGGAAATATATGTCAGAGTCAATAAATATGAGAGGTTCCCTTCTTGATTAGTCCCAAAAAACTCTGGATGAGTTTGGTGATATAGAGTCTAATTTTAGCACGCAATATTTTGCAAAAATATGATGTCTAATATCTTCATCAACAACCGAGACAGCTAACCACATAGCTATTTAAGAACGCTGGAAAATTAAATGCTTCTTGCCAGTAATCACGAAGCATTTAGGGTGGAGAATTCCAAATCTCCTCGCCTCACAAATATCCAACAGTTGTGTAGGCAGAGGCTGCTACAAAAATCTGCCATCGTGCCATGGTTTGAAAGAGACAGTCCAGGTAGCTCTTGGGTGAGCTACCTGATCGAATCAGCAGCATAAAGCTTCCCATACGTCCAGTTTGGGATGCCTGTTCATTAGTAGACCCCACCTTTTCCTCTGTCCAATAGCCCCCTCTTTCAATCCATGTTGCCCTCTTGCTTTTAAGTCATTCCAAGGGCTTCCTCGTGGCTCATGATCTTCTCTGATCTCTGCTGAGGAAAGGCTAGAGTAGCTACTGTCATTAAGTGCCTTGAAGGGATGTATACAAAAGAAAAAGGCAGGTTCCCGACCTCTTAGAGGGTCAAAAATCCCTGCCAATTTTATTAAGCGAGAGATATAATAATAGCACATTGGAGGGATAACTCCAAATCAGGTGGATTGCTGCTTACTATCTGAGCTAGCTGGCTGCTGGAACTTGCTACTGGAGTGCCTTTGAGAGGCTCCAGAATCGCTGTTGTCAGTTGTTTTGATGGGCTTGCTTGATGAGGAATCAAGCTGCGTAGTGGCTGGAGAAGGGGAGGTTTTTTTGATATAATATATATTATTCCATTAGCTTCTGTGTCTTGACTTAATCGCTCTTATCTTCCATCACCATCTCCCACTTGCTAGGAATTAGTCCGGTGATCCTTTTTCAAATAATGAATCAAGTAGAGGCATAATGATTAAACATACTGGAAGCTGCTACTGTAGGAGTATTACTCACTCAACTGAATATGATCCAATGCTGGTTTTCAACTGTCACTGTCTTGCTTGCAAAAAACTGACAGGTGCAAGCATGGGAACAGCAGCCGTTTTTTACGAATCAGAAGTTAAGTTTGAAGGAGATATGAAATTATTCCAACTGAAGGGAGGTAGCGGCAACTCTGTCTACAAGTATTTTTGTGAGAATTGTGGCTGCAGAATAATGACTAAAGTTGATCTGATTGAGGGACTAATCTATGTCGACTTTGGCACTTTTGATGACTGGAACTCATTCAAACCGAAAGTTGAACTCTGGAATGAATATAAATCTGATTGGGTAGGTGAGTTCGACTGTGTTTCAACAGTTTTTGAAGACAACGGAACGCTAGAGAGAATTCAAATGTGTTTAGAAAATCTGGATCAAAGAGAATAAAAATCACTCTGAAGTTTACTAGCTACCACCAAGTTCCCAAAAGTCTTTGTAGGCACAAGTATAGTCTCTTGACTCCCCATCCCTACGCAAATTTTTTACACCATCCTAATCACTCATAGTCTTCCCAGTTCCAATCAAGGTGTTCACTTGGATCAAAATCTAGAGTATGGCTGCCAGTTTTCTGTCTTATAATCTTGCCATCTTTGTATTTGATGCCAGTGACATTTGCATAATACTCGAATTCTGTAGTGTTTAATCTTTGCTTCGCAAAACTCTCGAGGCATACAAAGTCTTCATTTTCATACATAACGTCAATAGGTCCCACAATTATTGACTCAAGAAGTGTTGAAGTAATGATTTTGTCATCTTCAAGATTTGCCTCGATACCAGTCCTGTAGTCAAAAGATCTATAATCTGGATGATAGATTTGATCAACAAGAGAAAAGTCTCCGCTTTTCCATCCTAGTCTCCAAGCTTTCTCGTAGGTTTCTGCTTTAGTCATTTTCTCTCCTTATACTGCTATTCTTACTTTGATTTCTGCGACTTCATAGCCCACCAACTGCTTGCTGATCATTCATAATCTTCCCAGTTCCAGTCTTGACCTTCGCTGGGGTCGTAATCTAGTTCTTCAACTTCAGTTTGCTGAGTGACAATTAGACCGTCTTTGTAGGTAATAGCGGTTGTCGCTGAAGCAAATATTTCAGCACCTATGTGTCTATTATATCGGTGTATTCGCAAAAAATTTTCATCTTCTAAAAGAACTACAGGATGGGTGCCTATGAGAAGATCACCAAGAGTTAATGCAACTTCTTTGTCTGCTTCAAGATTAACTTCAACTCCAGAATAAGCATCTACAGCCTTATAATCTGGGTGGTAAATCTCATCAACCAGTGAAAAATCTCCCTTTATTCCAAGTCTCCAAGCTTTATCAAACGCTTCTGCTCTAGTCATTGGTTCCTCCAATACGTTGGATACGGTCAATTCTGGTAGTTACCCAGTAGCAAATCGTGCTGAAAAGGCGACTAGACACGCAATCCAGAAGACGACTCTACAAGCTACTGGGTCTTTGCAAAGTTCTCTAACATATTTGAAGTTCATTAGATATTAGTATCGCAGAGTTCCATCAGACAGGTGCAAGTGCTCCGCTACGTCCCATTGCCCCTGGATCATTTCGTCGGTTATTTGGTCTGGCGACCGTTTCTCCAGTAGACGATACAAACCTTCCGCTAGTACGTTCCACTGCTGACGAGTAGCTGGAGTCTTGTCTAAACCCAGAACTAATCCGGCCCTCATCAAAAAATCTTCGTATTGGGTTTTGTCTAACATCTAGTAATCACGCTAGTACTTTCTGCGCCAATAGATTCTTGATCGTCGGATATTTCTCATAGAGTAAAGTTCTGTCCTTGGTTTGTAGCGAATTGACTCCGCTGCGTTTTAAAATGCGAGGGAAAGTAGTGGAGTCATCTCTACTCACATTGCTAATAAAACGTAATATTAGTTTTTGCTAGTTATTGATCCCCAGTGGCGTTATCTCAAAACCAATTACGACATTTTTGCGATTATTTTTATAATTTGAGCGGAGTGATCTATTTATACCTAGTATTTATCTTGGTTTAACTAATCAAGAACATGGGATTGGCAATCCGGTGGTCTTTGTATCAGCCATCTAAACTCCGCTTGCTGTCGCTGCTCAACCAACTAATAGATTGCCAATAACCTTATCGCAAGCAACACTTCATAGTGTTCCAACAAAACCTGTTGGAAATTCACATTCAGTATTTTTAACGCCCCAAAATTGGAGACAACATGGCATCGAAAGAACTAGTTCAAAAAGCGTATGACTGTTTTGCAACTGGAGATATGGATACTTTTCGTACGCTGTACCATACAGACGTTGTTGTGAAAACCAACGGGATGCACAAATTCTCTGGTACCTACAATGGCCTTGATAACTGGATGAACAACATGGTCATGCACGTCCCTTCTCATTTTGAAAATTTTAAAATTGAAACCAAACTTATGATTGCCGAAGGCGATTATGTTTTCGCATTAGTTCATGCCACAGCAGATGGAATGGATGCTGATTTTGGTCATCTTTTCAAAGTTGAAAGTGAGAAGATAACTGAATTTCATATTCTAGATGACTCCCAGAAATGGGCAGCCACAATGAAAGCTCTGTAGCGACCAATAAAATAGAAATCGCAGTTCTGAACTGAAAAGGACTGCGGTCTTGCGCATCACCTCCCGAAGTTATTACTACCAACCTTTCAAATTCATCCCTTAATGAATTTGAGATCCAATCAGATCAACAGGAGAGGACCAAATGGCCAAAATCATAGAATACGTAGACATACCAGATGATAAGGTTAAAGAGCTTAAAACCTTACTCTCAAAAACGCATGGCAACTCAGAATGGATGAAAGCTCATGCTGAACGTACGGGGATAAAGTCGATGGACGCTTTTTTTGTAAAATTACCAACTGGAACTGCGATGATTGTGGTCCGTGATCCAAAGGAAAGTTTGGATCAGTGGTACCAAAGCGACCATCCGGATGACAAGGGTCATCTGGAAGAGGCAATGAAGATTTTTGGAATGACTGAAGCAGATCTGGCTGCGTTAGATGAGTTAGAATTTGAACAGGTTGTGGATTTTAAGGCTAATTAGCATTCCGCTGGTCTTAGTTTTGGGACTAGTAGAAAATCTCAGAAAAATTCTCTCTAACAAAAAACTAACATTTGGTAGCTATTTTCTCTTCAGCTAAAGCGATATGGTGAGTTGTCCAGAACCTAAGCTACATGGCTAGAGTATCCCTATTCAGGTCCCCTTCAGCCACCTTGGCTAGGGATGCTTGTCTCTTCCCTCATAAGATGTACAGTCTACATATAAACCTGACCGTGCATCTCACTCCCCCCCCCCCGACTGATTAAGAATCCATGGATCTAACATTGTTTAATTGACTTAAAAATTACCATCTGATAGATAGGTATTTGGCCAAAGCGATAAGGTTGTCCCCATGCACCCCAAGCTGCCTAGCGCCATTACATCTGTTCTTTGTTTTGGAATGATCTCAAAGCGCAGATGTGCGACTTTACGCCAATTAAAAAAACTAAGTTGGCGTAGAGTTCTCCTGATGAATGGGAAGTGTTACCGGCGTGGCACTTCCCAACATCACTCACTTCACCGGCTAACTTCTAGGCTACATTACTACTATCTGCCTAATAATATTTATCAAACAATAGATTTGGTAACAATTGGGCCTTTTGTTTTAACGCTCCACCTTCAAATGCCTTGCGGGACAGGTATTTACTGGTTTTGGTGGGATGTTCTGAATGTATACTTTGGACAAAAGTATACATTGGGGGTAGGATTCGACTCAGTATCCAAACTTTACTTGCTTTTAACTATCTTCTAGATGATATTTTTTGGCTGTGTTCAGTTCTCAGCAGCCATTCAAAAACAGAACGGCAGTTTCTCCAATCAAAAAGAAAAAGGAAGTCAATGAAAGTCGTAACCATCGGGTCATATTCACAAGCAGGTCTTGCAGCTCTAGCAGATGCAACTTATGAACAACGTAGAGCAGCTATGGATGAACTGTATAGCGCCTGTGGTGGTAAAATCATCGACTATTTCTTCTGCGATGGAGATGCTGATTTTATTGCAATCGCTGAGGTTCCAAGCCGTGAAGTAAATAAAGGCATGTTAAACAATGCTTTGGCAACGGGGGCAACTGTGAATTTGAGGTCTTGGTATGAGATTGACCTCTCAGCTGTCACGGAGAGTCAGCGGAAAGCTCGCGATACATTTAAACCGATTACTGAATAATTCAGTTATCCTGCTGTGGGAATCCAATCGAACTGGGTCCCATCTTCCTTTGTCTCACTCCACTGACTGATTAGATTCACACAAAGTATGCATAGGAAGTGTGTAATTAACGGTGAGCTAAAGAAAATGCAACCAACAGTATGATGACTATGAAAAAAGTAATTCTATTTTTGATACTGATTTCTGTAACTACGAAAGTTGTTGCTGCAGAAAGTACGCAAATTTCAGTGGGCGCTGGTGGTTCTCAAGGAGCTATCCGAAATGAAACTACAAAGGAGGAATATCTAGAACTAGAAGGGGGTATTATTCAGTTTGAGCTTCAGCAAACCTTTAGTGATAAAATCATTCTAGCAGGACGATATACCCAGTTTGAAATCGAACGTTCTGATCAGAATGAAACTAAGACACTAACACTAACAACTAGATTGAATTTTCAAGGAATTGGACTGAGTGGAGGGTACGAATTTTCATTCGGCTCCTTTTTATTTCAACCCAAAATCACATTATACAGTGGAACTTCAAAGGTTGAATTCGTACTGAATTCAATAGCTATTCAGAAATCTGGGCCAGGGGGTGGCGGTAGTGTAGATCTGCCGTTACTTTACCAAACAGGAAAACTTGTATTCGGTGCGACCTATCAGAGTATGTACGTTGGGAGTCAGTTCGAAGAAAGCGATGTAGTGTTGGTTGCTGATTCAGCATTTCTTTTTACCCTCGGTGCAAGATTTTAGAGAATCTGGGTCTTGGTATGAGATTGACCTCTCAGCTATCACGGAGAGTCAGCGGAAAGCTCGCGATACATTTAAACCGATTACTGAATTATTCAGTAGCTTTGCTATGGGGATCTAATCTGACTAGATCCCACTGTCACTCACCCAACCGACTGTTCAGATCCTGTCAAAGTATACATTGGAACCATCCCTCTACCTGCTTGGCCTCCTCTGATCACTCACCTTGGCCTGATTCAATTTTCATATCAGCAAAGACAAATAGCAGGTTCAATAAGAGACTTTGCTGGCCATTGTTTGGCTATTAAGCTAACAGCACTTGTGTTTTATTTTTCTATTAACTCGTAGAGATACAATCCAGTGTCTTAACCGATTTTCCTCAGGTCAATTAATCTAATAGATTTGATCTAAAATCTTCTTTCTAAACAGGAAAATTATGATTTCTGAAATATTTTTACCAATGTTTTATATGATGTTACTTACATTAATTGTTTTTTCATTGTCTTTATCTTTAAGGCTTAAAGAAATTTATTTAGATAAGAAAGTCTCAGGTGAAGAGCATAGACACCCACCATTTGACCAAGGCAGCAATTTACTTAAGAATGCGCAAAGAAACTTATCAAACCTATTTGAATTTCCAGTCTTTTTCTATGCGATTTGCATCTGCATTTATATCACAGACAGCACTGATGAGTTATTTGTTACATTGGCTTATTGGTTTTTTTATTTCAGAATTATACATTCCATTTATCATATATTTTTCAATCAGTTAATTTTCAATGGAGGTATTCCAATACGTGCTTTGTTGTGGGTTCCAGGTATTGTAATCATGGTTTGGATGTGGGTGAGATTTATTTATTTTATTTGATTATCAAAGATTTAATCAGCTAAATTCATACAAAAGTCAAAAGTATACATTGAGGCCCCTCCGTACCCACGAGTCCTTCAATTTGCTCTGTCAAATATGTTCGATGTCCGCAGTCGTTCCAGTGCTTCCATCGCATTAGATACCCTATCTTCCTTTGCAGCTGTGTCCTGCAGTGGTTCAGTGAACTTAGATAGATATTCTTCCAGTCGTTGCTTCAGTCCTATGTTGTATCTATTCATATGGCTTTCCTCTGAACTCTCTGCAAACCTTTGTTCTGTTGGATTCCAAGCTATCCAATATGACCTTTTCTTTCGTATTGTCCCTAGAACACAGAGACGGAAATTTTGCCAACCATTTGATTCTTTCATTCGTTTGAGGAGTACCCAGTGACTGGAACTTTGTTTGTCGAAAAAATGGGCATCAATCTGCCAATCAGAATATTCAGTGTCCAATGTATCGATTGTTTTCATCACTTTCCTAATGAATGAATATTATTTTTCACATAAATTAGTATTGATGCAGATGATTTGCTGATGTTTATGGATTAATGGATAAGAGAACTCGGTCACTCTGCATGGTAGGCTCAGTCCTTGTGGGCCTGCCTACCACACTCGTTCCTCGTTAGATCCAGCACAGAAGAAAGAAGAAAAAACTCCCTATCTTGCGCGAGTGTTAGTATTGCGCTCATTGGAAGCAGGTTGGGCAACTCGATTCAGTTCTTGATCAACAACATAATCCTGCGATTCGGCATCCCACTGACACCAGCTCTGATGTTCTTCGCTCCACATCGTCTCAATACGACGCTCCTTGCCTTGGAATCTGCGCGGGGGGGTGGGGGGGCTGTCTTCGCTGGTAGTGATCGCGACTCTGGGCCAAAAAACACCTTGCAGCAAAGTTCGTCTTCTCCCTCCCGCCAGACACGCAAGGTGGGGTGTCTCCATCGAATCCTCTCGTTTGCCAAGGTCTGCAGTTCGGTGATCTGTTCCAAATAAGTTTGCGGGATTGTCAGTGCTTGTGCGGGTTGGCAGGACGTGACCCAAGCAGCAACATCAAAAAAAATGCAGTCTGAGGATTCAGTTTTGGTGCAGCTGCAATCGGGCTTCAGACATTCAAGTGTCGAAAGTGTCGCAGAAGTGTCGCAACAGCTTGTGACAATTTGAGTGCAGTAAATCTCTGGGCTAGAACCCAAGTGTCGCAGGGTTTTAGTGTCGCTAATAAAGGGGTTACTAGATTTTATATATACTAATTTTTTTGTTTTATGGGTGTTATCCCTTTACTAGTTGCGACAGTTGCGTCATCAGACTCTTCAAACGGGTTCTTCCCAGTCAGGTAATCACTGAGTGCCATCGTTGCCCTCCAGCAGTACAGGGTTGATCTGGATGATGAGTTTCTTGCCATCCTTCACTGCGCGGCATCGGGACAGACTTGAAAGAAACAGAAGTGCTTGCTCCAAGTCTCGTGGCTTCCTGACATGCCCTTCTCGTTGCAGTTCTCGACGTGAAATGTCATTGCTGCCCTTGCTACTGCACCGATCAATCATCCAGGCATCTAGCGTGATCGCGTTGGCTTCCTCTGGAGAGACTGCCAATTCGTTGAAGAAACGCTGTGATTCATACAGATGCCATAAAGCAAGATTGCGCCCTGCTGCCATCACTGAACCTGTGATCCTGTTGTTTTGACCGCAACTGGTGAGTGCGTGAAAATTGGCTGCGATTCGGACTGCGTTGTCTGCTGTCTTGCTGGCTATGTCTCGGACATCGTGCAGATCTTCACCTGCTCCCAGTTCTCGCTCCAGATCATCATGAAACCAAATCCACCTATTGCGAGCCTGATCATCCAGTTCCAGCGTCGTTAGCTCTAGCGACCCTTGCTTGTTGATCTTCAATGACTTGGACAGCAGGTGCTCCATCCGTTGATGAAATGCAGACAGTGCGGGCCATCCTTTTGGAGGCTCCTTATAGAACCGCTGTCCGATCATGCTTCTAGGCCAACTGATTAGGAATCTGGCCAGGAAGCCTGTTCCTCTAGCCAGTTGCTTGCTCTGTCTGAAGAATTCTCGCAGTGCGGGTTCCTGAATCATCAGTGAAACACTGAGCCGCACTCCATCGATTAGGTACGACTCAGACTGGCGACGATCGACGTGAATCGGTTTGCCGTCCCAGAAACGATTTAGATCTGCCAGCACCTTCATAGCGGCTTCCCGCATCGAATACCCACCAAATACAGATCCACTTTCATCTGACTCGATCACGGCAGCAGGCCAACCCATCATCCCCTTACTTAGTGCCTCAATCGTAAAGTCCCCGTACTGCCATCTGGGCATACGGGGGGGCTCCGGTTGATTTTGTTGCAGTTCGACCAGTTTTTCTTCCGTGTCGTCAACATTAGGGTCTTCTTTCTGCTGCTGCTGACGTAACTTCTGTTTCAAACCTTTTCGCTTAGATTCCCAGCTGTCCATCAGTCCTTGGTACTTCTTCCACTCTGGAGAAAGCCGTTCACACTCGTTCTTTTCGTGCTGCTGGATCGTCTTGCTGAACCTTGCTGCAGACGTCTTGCGATCACCTGAGTCTGCAATGGCTAGACAGAACAAACTGATCGGCCCTTCAAGTCCCTCAGCGCGTCGCACATCGAAATGTCCCTGAGCAACAGTTGAGATTGCTGCCATTGCTGCAGAGGCAACGATGGGTACAAGCGCCTGGACGAATGCTGCTACTTCCAGCACTGCATCCTTGATGATCGGGGGCAGAGATTCGACAGGGTATGGTTTGGGATCAGTCTTGACGACCAAGGGCTCTGGATCTGGCCAGTCATCGTCATCATTGTCCGTAGTGGTGGAGACTTCTGCTGGTTGCGGTGGGGGGAGTTGCTTGGCAATCTTGACCACCAGATCACTGTTGGCCTTTTCTTCCGTTGACGGTGGATCTACGGGTGATTTCTTGCCATCTTCAAAACCATCGCGAACATCCTTCTCCGCACCACTGGCATTGTCTGTATTGGCAAGTGCTGCCGCAACTAACTGGCTCAGTGCATCTGCTTCGTTCAGATGTCCTGCTGCGACAAACCCACCAACCAGGCGTCCCTGACAGAGACGGGTATTATGTTTCTCTTCAGCTGAGCACTTCGGATCTTCTTAACGGCTGAATCAAGTACAGCAATGGCATACATCTGATTCGATCTGCTTCCGTCGAAGATCGTATGCTTAGACAGATCAAAGAGAGATTTGGTTTTTAACCGATCTGCATTACCCTCTTGATTTGCCTGCGATGACAGGTCACCAAGATCTATCTCCCCCAGATCCTTGACTTTAAAACAATCGGTGATGCCTCCAGGTTCAGGTAGGCATTCGGATCATGGGAGACAAAGCACAGACGGGAGAGATTCCGCACCACATCATCAAAGGCAGAATCGTGACAGGACACCAACTGCTGGACATGACTGCGGAAGACCCAGTACACCTGTTCATGATACTTTGACCCCAACGGGTGCCAGCAGATCACCTTCAGACCCCTCCCTGATGCACTGACAAAGACCACCAGGACATAGGGATCTGCCTCCAGAATCCTGCGGAAACTCTCGACCTGCTCCACGATCAGTTTGTCGAGATCAACATGCACCAGACCAGAATACTTGGTCAGATCCTTGTCTTCCCGTCCTTCTTGAAAGACTCCTGCCAGAGTGACCCCCAGCAGTTTCTTCTTATTCGTTCGATACCGTTTCTCTTCCCCATTGGCTAGATAGGACTGCAGTTTCTGAATCTTCCGAGCAAACCGAGGTGATCGAATGATCTCAAAAAAACTGTAGAGGGTCTCATCAAACTCACTGATGGTACCGAAAACGTCGTCAAACTTTGTAATCATGCTCTCAGAAGGGAACATCATCTCTCTCCTGCTGACTGACAGACTGCAACTCTTCTTTGGAACCTGTACTCACAAAATTTTCTGCGAAACCAACAGATCTAGGCATTTCTTCAGTAGATTCGTCATCTTCATCGAAGTCTTGATCAAATTCTGGTAGTTCGTGGAGAGCACTTTTGAAGTGTGTGATCTCAAATCGTTCTCGCCAGACATCGTTTTTTTGATCGAAGTATTTTTGAACCTCACCAGCTCGGACCTGCCTGCGAACCGCGATAGCAATTTCATATTCCTGTAAGGGTTCCCAACTTCTTGGATCCTCAGTTAAATCCAATTCAGGAACCTCCTGAATGACCCCAATGCGTTTCAGTTTATCTCTACCGATTTTCTGAGCCATCTCGCTAGTATCATGCTGATACCAGAAGCCTTGAATGAGCCGACCATCATCATTGGCAAATTCAATGACGAACTGCTTGCCGTGTTCTTTCACTTCATGCTTGATGCTCTGAATTCTGGTCAGGTAATTACCGGGCCGAAATACCATCTGGGTAATCTGATGGTTGGCCATATTGAAAAGAGATTTTGATGGCATAGTTATGCTTATTTAGGAGAGGACAACTATCTAGGAAGGGATCGAAGGCGAGACTATTCAAGCATCTGGCTCTGAGAATTTTCGTCTCAGAGAAGTTGAACTTTACGGCAGGATTGTGGAATGATGTCCACAGATGCTTGAAGAAGTATCGCCCTCAACCGTCCCTAAACGGTTGTTTTGATTAGATGAAACCCAGTCATCTCTCCCCGACCAAAGTTTGAGATGACTGGGTTTTTTCGTTTATGGACTATTTTCTGGCCTGAGTCCCCACAGGCTTGTCGAATTCACGGAGCAGTAGTTCTTCAACGAACGCTGACCGCTCTCCTCGCGGCACCCTCGCTTCCAATCGCTCCAACAGATCCAAGCGGACATTGAAGGTTTTGACGATGCGCCTGGGCTGAGCTGTTGTCGTCATTTCGATTTTCTCCGAATGAGTCAGCCGAAAGTTCAATTGCTAGACAAACAAATATTCAAGGCGAGTTCAAGTAGGTTGTTGTGTACAGAGTTCAGCTTGTGACTGACGGTTTCAAATTGAGCAGTGCGTCCAACATATTAAATGTGCTTCAGAAACCCCATAACTCCTGTCAGTGGGACTTTATTTTTTAGCTGTTAGTATAGAAAAAAAAATTTTGATCTTTGATAGCCATCCTAAAAACCCTGAGGTCAATGTAATCCGGTAGGCAGTGGTTTGATCATTTTCAGGTTGGCAGGCTTGCCCCAGAGAAGGGATGGATTTAGTCAACCAGACAGGGGGGGTAAATTGCTTTTGGCATCATGAGAGATGCTGAGTTCTCTAGTGTGGTGTGATGCGAGAAGTGAGGATGGAACTGTCCCAGAATAGGCGATGTAAGTTTGATCGAGTGGCTGAAAATGGGGGGATATTTGAATTTATATATATTTTTTCAATAGCTTACCGTGACTCGAGTTCTCTAACTTTCTGCTCAAGAACTTCTAGTCGTTCTTCAATGTTCTCGTCAAATATTAAAATTTTTTGTAGCGGGTCCGGGTCATGTAGCCTTCTTGCTTGTTCAAAGGCCTTATCAATCTTTCTTCGCTCCTCTTTGGACTTCTTCTCCTTTTCTTCCCATTCGGCTATCGCTTGCTGTTTGAGTTTCTTCAGTTCCTCTATTTGTTCACCTGAACAACAGTCACACCACCACTTTTCAAACCAGTTTTTACTCTCACACAAATCAATTATAGCCTGTTCTTCTGCACCGGGAATGTATTGAGTGGAGCTTGGATAGAAGATATCCGCATGAACTTGTGAACTATTTACAACTGATATTAGGAATGCGAAGAGTATTGGAATGTAGAATTGCTTCATAATAAATGAATCATCCGATCTGAATTTATGCACAAATTCTTCAACGCCAGGATGAAACCATCAGAACCTTGAAAGAGGTCAAGGTCTCCCCGATCACTCGTAATCTTTCCAGTTCCAGTCCTGCCCTTCGCTGGGGTCATAGTCTAATTCTTCAGCAACACTTTTTTGAGTAATGATTTTTCCATCTTTGTAAGTAATAGATGTGGTAACTGAATTAAAAATATCTGAATCTTTAAACCTGTTGTAGGTATGTATTTCTAAAAAATTGTCATCTTCGAAAAGAATCTTTCTTGGTCCAAAGATAATCATTTCTCCAATTGTTGAGACTGCTATTTTATCTGATTCTAGGTTGACCTCAACGCCTGAAGTATTATCAAAGGCAGTGTATTCTGGATGATAAATTTCATCTACCAACGAAAAATCTCCCTTGAGTCCAAGTTTCCAGGCCTTATCAAATGCTTCTGCTCTAGTCATCTCATCTCCTCATACTGTTAATCGTGATTTGATTTCTGCGATGGTATATCTCACTAACTACTTGCTGATTACTCGTAATCTTCCCAGTTCCAGTCTTGGCCTTCGCTGGGGTCCTGATCCAATGGTTCTCTAATACTTTCTTGAGTTAGAATTAATCCGTCCTTGTACTTAATC
>JACLAC010023579.1_pt1 | contig 29774 bp, 19 predicted proteins | sample 8027881 | NCBI WGS metagenome assembly JACLAC01 (sample SAMN15725517, study PRJNA655200) | protist metagenome | isolation source: fluorescence activated cell sorting (FACS) single amplified genomes of... | place: Spain: Blaines Bay Microbial Observatory, Mediterranean Sea | collected 2016-01-19 | reverse complement strand
CGCTTTTTTATTTATTATAAAAATATATATAATATTATAATATATTTAAAAACACATCACATCATCTACCATCTGTATTATCAGCAATTTGAAATAAACTTTTCAACCATCGTCTGCAAATACCAACCATATTTTTATTTGGTTTTAATAATAAATTTACCAATAAAAATGAAAATAATTTCCAACTTGAAATTGCAATTATTAAGACTGCCAATAAATACATAAATGTATTATGTGTTACTACAATGCCAACAGCTCGCATTTCTAAAGAAACGCGTGTATTTACAGCAATTAAATGTTCCATCTTCAATTTAAATTCAGTGATATCATGTATACATATTGTTTCTTTATCGTCATCTACGATACCATGATGTAATACTGTATGTATTATAAATTCTTGTATTTCTTCAAGTGAAAGTTTAATCGATCGTGGTGAATGAGCATGTGTTAAATTATTCTGTCGCAATATATCTAACATTTTATCTTTCAATTTCAATGGAAAACAATCATCTTCCTTTCGTTTTATAACATGATCATGTATGTCAATCAATCCATTTAATACTTTACGTAAATATTTTTCCCCAGGTACCATGAAGCTACCATGTGGCGTCCCCATTGTCTCAAATACAATTGCTTTATTACTAGTTTGGCCTTCATAAAAGAACCATTTTTGATGTTTATGATGTAGAAACGTCCAGCAATCATTTAATAAAACATCATCTTGTCCATTTTTCATAAATTTATTAATAATGTGATATCGTAATTGATGTTCTTTTCTATTTAATGATTGTACATCCATTAATGCTAATGGTCGGACTCTAACTTCTTGCAATGGAATCCAAATATTTAATATTTTCAACGGTGAAAATATTGGATGAAATAGAAATGGAGCTAAACCGAATAACATGGAATGTAAAGGTTCCCCATGTAGGTCTTGATCCCCATGTACCGTTTTAGCACCAACTTCATCATTTCCAACTGGTTCGCATTCATGTGGATCACATCCTGGTTTGTTTCTACGAATAACCATGCCTTCATCAACTATATGCAAAATCCATAAATACGAACCATCTGATAATGTTGTGAAAAAATAAGATAATTGCTTTCGTATCTTATATGCCAATGTGTCGGTTAAACCATTTGCCAATGCTTCTTTCAATGAATCATATAATGAATAGTCGTTTACACTATGTTTTAAATCAATATATTCAAAACCATTATTTACTAATGATATTTTTTGTTTAGTATATTTCTTATAATCAATAATATCAATATATTCCGGAACATATGAACCATGTTCATTTTTATTAGTATGTTTTGCATGGTCATCTTCATATCGTTTATAATATGGGGTAAAAAATGAAAAAGAAGATGAATTATTTTCATCCACTACACGTTTTGGATTGGGGAAATACATAGAAACGTTGTATAAATAACTTGGACGGCGTTGCTTTGGTAATACAAAATTATGTATATTATAAATATTCATTCCATTGGTGAATATTATTGTTAATAAATTAATGTTGATGATGGTATATATAATAAAATTGATGATGGTATATTTATGAGGTCTTCCCATGATGCGTTCAAAAAGGTAAATTTTTTCTAATATATATATATATAATAATAATAATAATGATACTTGTTTTTTATTCTTTTCCTCTATATATATCCAAATTGTTTCGAAATATGTAAATTGTGCAATTTTGATTTTGTGTGTGTCTATATATTGGCACCATTGCATATATAACAGGCCTTGTAAATATAAGACGGATAAAACTCTCCCAAAAACAGGCGTGGTCAAATTAGTATAGATTTAGTATACTATAAATATATATTTATATAGGTAATACCATAAATCGGATATTCTAGATATTTTCATCCAATTAACATTGGCCATTTTTGGATTTTATGGATTATGGCAATTCGTTAGTGCTGTGTGCATGTTGTATAATGATATGTGCCTGCTACAGAATTTGAAAATCATTTTTTTTTTTTCAAAAATAATAATAAAACGATACATCATAGGAAAAATGCAATACTATATAATACATATATATATATAAAAAACAAGACAGAAAATATATTACACGTTATATATATTCAAGAAAATATTTTATTGGTATATTTCGTCCTTTTATATATATATATATTTATTTAAACTTTCTATATATATTTGTATTATTTATCTATTGTTCACAATTTATATTTATATATCTATACTATTGAATATGGCGAAATTACCAGATTACAAAATATTAATAATAGGACCGAAAGAAAGTGGGAAAACGATGATAGCAAATATGATAGCAGATCATGATGAAGCGTTTGGATCCCCAAACGTTGGACCGTACAAACCAACTGTTGCTAGTCGTATATTGGAATGTGAACGTGAATTGTCGGCGAAATGGGATACAGACAACGTTACAGTAGAATTATGGGATGTATCAGGTGATCATAAATATGAAAGTTGTTATCCTGCTATTATGGACAAATGTAATGGTGTTATTTTAGTATATGACCCACAAAACCATGCACATGAAAGTGAAATTGAAAATTGGTATAGTGAGTTCGTAAAGGCAGGTGGTTTGGCAGCAGATCAATGCCTATGTTTTGCATATTCCAGAGAAGCAAAATCTAGGTCTGGTAAGGCACCAAGATCTTTACGTGGTGTTAGATATGTAACTTGTGATTATGGCTCTCAATCTAAAATGAAACAAGAATTTGATAGTTTCCTCCAAGATTTGGAAAGTAATAAAAGTCGTTCAGAAGGGAAAAGTTAAAAATATTATTAAAAAATCATCAAATACGGGCGCGCACAGAGAGAGGGAAACGAGGAGTGTATTTTAGTAAAAAAATGGTGTGTGTGTTTGGTGTTTAAAATATTATCTCGAATATTTACACACACACGGCTGTCGATAAAAATCTCATTATTTTACCACTCTAAAATATGCTCTCTGCCTCTAAAAAAATACTCTCTCTATACTATCCACTTTTCTTTTCCTCTTCCTCTTTACGTTTCTTTTCCATTTCTTTTTCCTCTGATTCTGTTAATGGTCGATATCCGTAGATACATAATAATTCTTGTGGTTTACATTTTTGTCTACATAATGGACATTCTGCTTTTTTTAATGTCCAATTAACAATACATTCCCAACAAAACATATGTCCACATGGTGTTGCTGTTGTATTTTCACGTTCACTTAAACATAAACTGCAAGTTGGACTATTACTTGGGAAATAAATTGATTTATCTGTTTCATAAGTTTCATTTAATATCATTTTCTCCGTATTTGTACTTGGACATATTAATTCCAATTTATCGTCTAAAGGATTATTGATATCATTGTTGATGCTTGCATCCATCGTTTTGACATCATCCACTTTAATCGTTGAATTAGCATTTGAATAGACAAAATCATAAATATAGGAAAATACTGGTGATATGCCACGAGCAACTGATACGATTAAAATGATCGAATACATTAAACCTAATGGTGTATATTGTTGAGATGGGCCTCGAGTTTGTTTATTAAAAATCATACGTACATTTGCAAAACGTTTGGATAAATTAAAATAATTTCCATTAAAAAAATATAACATCAAATGTATATGCAATCCCCACTTTACAATAAATTCTACAGATGGAATCCATTTAAATGGTGGCAACGAAATGATGTATTTAAAGACACGGATGGAGGAGGAATATAATTGTCGTAAAAACGTTGCAATTTTTGTTGCGATAGATGTTCTACTAATGCGTACACGCTTACGTAGATTATTATTACCATTATTATTATCATCATTCACTGCTGCCATCATTTCTCGACGAAATGCTTCTCTATTTACACGACGTGATGTACGAAAACGAGGCCAACCAACTTCATATCTACGTTGTAAATATGGTATAAAAATTTGATAAAACATTAACGATAATGCACGTAAAGGGCCTACTGCTGAAAAAGACTGTCCATCCGATGATACTACTACTTGTTGCAAATCGCAATATTCCTCTCCAAGTGTTTGTGCACCAATACCAGTCGTAAACATAAAATATATAAAATCCCCAAGAAATTTAATTTCTGGTAAAAAATTACTAACAGCATCTTCACCTATAATTCGTTCCAACATATCGGCAAAATCTTTTTGCAATTCATTGGAATAGGTAACATCTTTTTGCATAGCCATGATTTGATCTGGCATGCCACCAAATTCTATCATAGGTGGTGTAGTTATCGACATAGTTTGTGCTTGTTCTGTAGACATTGTTTATCAGTACAACCACTAATAATAGGATATTTATTATTATAATCTTTTAATTTATTTATTTTTTAAATATAATATAATGAACAAACAGTATAGGTAAAATTACGTAACGACCAAAATGGTATGAAACTTTTGCACAATTCTATGTATTATACGTAGGTATGATACTTTGATATCACAAAGAAAAGGGGATCAATGTTTCTTGTTGTTCTCTGTTTTATCAATGTGTATATTCTATATATTTATAATAGATAGTCTATTTATTTGGATTCCTTTTTTTTTTGTCGTCCCGTGAAAAGTTCCCAGAGGATGTGAGGGTTCAGAATAGGGTTATCGTTGATAGGTAGATTATAATACTAAATTACGGTATTTAGGTACAGGAAATGTGACGTTTTTACATATCATGAACTACTTCACCGAAGAATGAGAAAATGTTTGAATCAGGAGTTCATTTTTGTTTGTAAAAATGAATGGTGCTTACCTGCTAATTTGAAACATAAATGGCATCTTGCCCGAACATATATAAATACAAAATACAATATATAGAATATATAGATAGAAAGATAGAAAGAAAAAGTATATATATATATATACATATATATATACCCAACATGGCATCGATGAGTGAAGCTCCGCCACCTCCCGCGAAACGACAACGTACGTCGTTACAACCAGCAACCATCGAAGCGTTGCAAGAAGAACGTGCGGAACCTATTGAAATTGGTATATTAGTTTTACCAGCTGGATTTGAGTCTGCCTGCGGGATAATGACAAAAATACTTCTACATTTAGATATTAGATCATTATGTAATGTGAAACGATCTTCTTTAATACAACAATGTAGAAAAGCATTTGGATGTGATGATTTTGAACGTGTACGTGATGAAGCCTTGAGTATTGATTATAAAGGTAGAAGAAGTATAAATGAGATGAGACTTTCACATCCAGCGAGAAGACTTTATTTATTAATTGAAAGATATCAAAGAGAGTTTCCACATGGTACATATCTCGGGTTAGAAGAATGTATACCAACACCTATCATATGTGCATGTGAACACGGACGTTTGGATGATGTAGAATTATTTATGAATCTTCATCCTTATCACAAGTATATTACTAATCGTGATGTGAATGGCTACAGAGATGACATGACATTGAAAGATATGTTGAATCAAGACGGTACAATTAGTGGCGGTTTGTGTGCACATACACCTTTAATGGCAGCTGCAAGACACGAACATTTCCACGTAGTTAAATATTTAATTGAACAATGTGAAGCTGATCCTAATATTGCAGCAACTGGTGATGGATGTAATGCATTACATTGTGCAGTAAGAGAAAACAGAACGAATACTGATATGATTCAGCTCTTGTTAAACGATATGTCTCTTCCTGGCATTAATAAGAAGAACTTGGACGGGTTCACTCCCCTGGACGTGGTATATGATGATGAAGTGCATAATCCAATTCGCCAAGAGATCATTGCACTTTTACGTTCAAAAGGTGGAAAATCAAATTGGTATGACGAAAATGGTAATAATTTCGGAGAAGGAAATGGTGATTTAAATGTTGAACGGTATGCAGTAATTACAGGATTCGATATAGAAGTCGTACGCCAAGCATTAACTAAGGTAGATGATATCAATCATTTGGGACGTTATGGAAGTAATTTTTTTACTATATTAGATCTTGCATATGAATATAGTCCAATATATAATAATAGTCCAGACCCAACAATTTACCAAGAGATCATTGATCTTATACGTTCAAAAGGTGGAAAATATAAGTGGGAATTCCAGGAAATACGAGTATAAAAAAACAAAAGTGTGCGAAGTAATATATACAATTTTCCTACGACGTATATATTACAGTTCGTATATATGATATCAATAATATATTAAGATTATGATACGAAGTAAAACACACACACACACACCTTTCCCATCTCTCCCGTCTCACAACAACCCATTTCGTTTTAAATTTTCATACGTTTCTTTACTCATCACATTTCCTTCACTATCTTCAAATTCTTCATCTTCCTCTTGATTCCATGTCGAATTTTTATTTTTTTCCTCTTGTAATTTTTTATGCAATGCAAGAACTTCACTGATTTTCGTTAATCCATAATATTCTTTACTATTTGGTATATTTAATGTTTGCATACCCATTGAATGTCTACCTTCGGAAAAATGTTTTTCAAATATTCTAGGACCTGTATAAGTTGCATTGCCACAAATTTCACATGTAAAATGTTTATCGAAACCATGTAATTTATACATCCAATATGGTATTGGTTTTCCATCAAAACCTAAAGGTACATTTTTTGGATTATATATAATTCCATCATCATCATCATCGTTATCGTTGTTGTTATTATTATCGCCATTATTGATCATTGAATCTTGTATTTCTTCATCTTCTAAATCTTGTAATATTTCTTCATATGAACGTATTTGTTTGCGACGTAAATACAATATTGTAGATTTTAAACGATCTAAAATGGTTTTTGATAATAACACTATCATATGTTCTTTATTCAATAACATGTTGTTACTTTTATGATCATTTGTAGTAGTCGTGATCGTATTTTTTGCTGTACTATTATTATTATTATCTTTTCTTCTTCTTTTTTTCTTTATTTTTGCTAATAATTTCTTCGGTATTTCATCTTGTTCCATATCTTTTACTGTCCATAATCGTTTTGCTCGTTCATTGATGGTACCACCTTGTTTCATTTTTTTCAAACCTAACATTTGTTTCAAAATATTACCATCTATTTTTTCTAAATCTTGTAATGATTTAAATGTTGATAATTTTGGAAGATTTTTTTCATTGGTGTTTGCATTATTATTGTTATTATTATTTATTACAACAACAGTTGTTGCTTTCATTCTTGCTTCATATAATGTTTTTACGGAATCAATTGGTTCTATACGTTTAACATATTGTTTTAAATATGTCAATATATTATTGCAATATCGTTGATATGGTCGATTATTTTTTGTTTGTAATTTTGTTTTTTCAAGTGACGTAGCAAAAAATGCATTTTCTAAATATTCAATATATGAAATTGGTTTTGTTTCGTTATCGTCGTTATTATTAATATTAGTAGTAGTTGTTGTTGTTGTTGTAGTAGCACTAGTACTAGCTTTAGATAATATTAAATTCAAATATTCTTGATGCAATGTTATCATATCAACAAAACGTCCACGATGTTCTTCACCCGAAAAAATGTTTCTACTACTACTACTACTATTATTATTATTATTAGATATATCTTGTTCAAAAACTTCATTTTTTAATTTTTCTTTTGTTTCTGCTAATGATGCTGCAATAGATGGTGTATCACCATGTCGTTTACGAATCTTTTCTAAATCCTCATAAAAATTAGAAAATACATCTGAACAATCTACACGTTGAATGATTTCTTTCATCTGTTCCTTTTCATCTTTATAAATATTTGCGATTGCTTGAGCTCGTTTCACTTGTCGTTTTAATGCATTTGATATACGTGCTTCTTGTGTAATAGATTGTGGTATTGTTTTCGGTACATTAGTTGTTAATTCATCATATATTAAATCACGTGTTGTTTCTAATAATTGATGATGTTGTTGCAATTCATCAAGGGTATTAATTGGGGTAGACGCGAGCATATTTTTAAGAATGATTAGGGTTGGTGGAATGGTTATTTCTATATAATGTTTGATCTTTTACATTTCCATTTGTTTTATTTGGTGCTATACGATATTAAATATATATGGGTGTGTATAAAACCATTCATTTTTGAGTGTAATAGATTTTAAGATCCTTCATATCTAGGGAAATATATTCATTTTTATACTTATTAGTATATATAAACATTTTGGGACCGCGAACTCGGGATATAATCGGGATGGGAAAAACCTTTTTTTTTTTTGCAAAGTGTAACAGGGCGTGGTAATGTGAAAACAAAACAAAAATAGTCTATATCGATATATATATAACAAACTACTACAAAACAAACAAACAAGTACATATACCAAAACAAAAAACATTACATATATACATATCAAAACAATTAATATTAATAATAAAAAAGAAAATGGAAGTATACAATTATACCATCTTAGAAGAAGAATGCGATATCGATGTAAATGAAAAAACGGCGGTAGAACATATTACTATCTCATCTGAACAATGTCATTTGCTCCATCAGAAGTTACTACATTGCTTTAATGAAGCAATTCAAAATAATTATACGCATGGAGAATTATTTGTCCTTATCAAAGGTAGTACGCCACGCTTGAATCGATACACTGCATATGGTGGTTTCAATACGTATACGAAAAATTATGGTGAATTAGACGATAACAATGGCGATAGGCAACGTAAATGTACTACAATTATTCCTGGAAGAGAAATACCATTTTTATTGGAAGATGGTGGAATCAAAGAGTTAAAGCCATTTATTGATTTTGTAAGAAATTATTCAGGTAATAAAATGAAAATCGAATGGATAGATATATTGCGACAAAGTTCATCAGGTACAAATGGTGGGAGAGAATCGTTGTTTTCATGGCATCAAGATCATGAATCGAATCGTTCAAATGTACGTTTAACTATTATCTTTCTATTAACACCAACGAAAACAAGTATGCAAGTGCATGGACATGATATTATGGAATATAGTGGAGCTGGTAGTGGTGTGGCATTTATGTCGAAATTATTTCATCGTTCCGTATATGCTGAAGATGGTACAATGAAAATTGCTTTTTTTGTAAGTTATAAAAAAAATGTAACAAGAAACAAACCATCTATTTTACCTGGAACAATTGTAAAAGCAAACGTTGCAAAATCAAGTTCTTCAAAAAGAAAAATTATGAATTTAGTTGTCTTAGAATCAAGCAAGACGACACCACCAAAAAAAGTACGGACTGCACCAATTGGTAAAAATAGACCAAGTTGGAAATGGGAAGTAGCTGCATCACGATGTACCCCTGTTCCATATTTATACAAAGATGGAATGTATTACACCGTCGAAGATGATGGGGAAGAAAATGATAATGGAGAAGAAGCATGAGGTTCTTTTACTATTATATATTATATTGGAGTTCTGTATATTATTCGTCGTCTGTTGTGTGTATATATAATAGAAATTAAAATACGTCTTGATATCAACAATGATATTTACCTGTTATAAATTAATAATAAAAGCCATCAAATAATCAATTCTTATGTACTTTCTTGTGTATGAAAAGATCTACAGTACTTGTTATTGTACTGTGTTGCCTGTCCGGATGACCTTTATAATATAGAATATTGAATTGATTGATCAATAAATTCATCGAACATATATATATATATGTATAAAGATTTACACCAACAAAAATCAGAATATACAAAATATATATATATATATCATATTTATATACATATACAGCGGAAACAAACAACATAAATAAATCGAAAAGAAAGAAAAAGAAACAAACAAATTAAAATGGAACATATAACAAATGGAGATTCAAAAGTCATGTACTGCGTTGCAGGTGGTGTGTTAGTTGGCGCAGCTGCAATGTTAGGATATGTTCATGTTCGCCCAAAACCAGCTGCTTGTGACGGTAGTGGTTTTAAGAAAAGTGATGGTCTTACTTTGAAATATTGGAATGGAAGAGGTTTGATGGAAATTGCAAGACTTATGTTGGCAAAAAAGAATATGTACGCCGGTGATTATGCTGACATTCGTGTAACAACTGATTCCATGGATGGATATGAAAAAGGAAATAATAATGTCGTCACTTACAAATCTTTGGAAAATACTCTTGATAGTAACTTGGGACGCTTACCTATTTTGGAATGCAACGGTAAAAGTGTTGGTCAATCAACTGCTATTAATTATTTCGTTGCTAAGAAATTAAATTTATTTGGTGATAATGACATGGAAAGTAGCAGAATTATCTCTGTATTATCCTCACTTGATGAATTAAAATCTAGTTATCGTAAAGTTATTCCATATGGGCAAGAGCCAACTGAGGACATGTTCCGAAGTTTTTTCGATGAGCCAGAACGTGATGTAAAAGGACCAGCACAACGCGCTAATTCCAAAACCCGTTTCTTTCGTTGGTATTGTGGAAGAATGGAACATTCTCTTTTCAAAGAATCAAAATGGACAGTTGGAACAAGAATGTCATTAGCTGATATTGCAATTTATCGTGAATTATACGATACGCTTGAAGGCAATCAAGCACATTCAAGTGTAAAGCCTTATCGCAGGGAGCCATTTAGCTCCAGAAAAAATGTTCTAGAAGCATTGAAAAGTTATCCAAAATTGCTTAATGTATGTGAAATGGTACGTTCTGATCCATCTATTAAAAAACATATTGAAGGGAGACAATTGCAACGATTTTAAAAGATAATAGTGCTGATAATAATGTGTGTGTTTATGATTTGGTACTATTATGTATATGAAAAGAATGTTCTTTTAAATTTTACCGAAGTCGTAAAATAATTTGTGTGACATATAATATAAAAGAAGAGAGAGAGGATGTATTTTTTGTACACATGCATACAGTATATTTTAGAGGAAAAGATTATTATAATTATTATATCTAAGGGTTATCAGTTTAATAGTGCTCTGTTCTAAAACTGAATTTTTTTAAATAATACGAGTTATTATATATACAATGTGTGTGATGCATTAATTAAAATACTATTATACGAGTATGATATACGAACGTATTTTTAAATAAAAAAAAATGATTTTTTTCTCTTTCTGAAAAAGAAAGAGATTTCAAAAAAATAAAGACACTTTACTTTTATTACACAACCATTATATTTAATGTTTTATTTTTCTTTTAATATTTTTTCAATACATCATCGTTAGATAATTCATTATTTTCCTCTTGTACCAATCCTGTCCGTATTGCTTGTGTTGGATTTAAATGTAAAAATCCACGCGACATTATATCGGATTTACCTGCACCGTGTTTGTGGGTCGTATATCCTGCACTGTGTTTGTATATCCTGCACTGTGTTTGTGGAGCGTATATCCTGCAGTGTGTTTGTGGGGCGAAGCGTATGTAATATGTGCTGTAATTGATGTATGTTTATAGATAAATGCGAGGATACTGTCTATTTTCTATTATATCTATTTTTATATTACTGTGTATAATTATAGGAAGAACAATTGAAAAGATTCGTCGTGTGTGCGAGAGGTAAAGACGCAGGACGACTATACTAACATGTATGTACTAAATATAATAGAAAGAATTAACATCATCATAGCATTATAAAAATTCCTAAAATTAGCGATCAATCTAAATCCGTTTCATCATCAAAATCCTTTTCTAACATTTATATATATTTTACACACATCCCAATAATTAAAAATATATGTATACATTCTATATATACATAAAAGCATATATATATATATATATACGCTTCGATCCACAAACACAGTGCAGGAAATACGATCCACAAACACAGTGCAGGATATACAGAATATCATGATGAAAACACCGGAGTCAAGTGAAATGGAACGTGGGTTGGAATTGGAATTATGGATGATCAATGCAACACGTCAATTAAAAGCATTAACAGATATTATGAATACACATAAGCAATCAATAGGATCTACACCATTAAAGCTTAGGAAAAATTTACGTAAACAAGTGTAAGTTTCAATCACTTCTATATCACATTACATTAAATAATATTAACATTTCCATTTTTTTTTTATTTCTTTTCTAAATTTTCTCTCATATATATATCTATGTATAGCAACAAAGTCGAAACATTACTTGTAAATACTATTCTCAATATGAGAAAAAAGAAATTAACGGCACGTTCAAGAAAACGATTAAATATATTAAAAGATCATGAAATTGCTTCATTAAAATCTAAATTGGAATTACAAACAAAAATACATACGAAAACATTAAATGAATTTGCAAGAGAACGTGATGCACTTGAAAATAAGATTAGGGAACAACGACGTGTATTGGAACAAATTTTATCAAAATCAAAGGAAGATAAAAGTTATTATGTAAAAATTATACGAACCATGCAAAAAGATCAAGATGATGAAGCATGGCCATCGAAAATGTTATTAACAAAAGAAGAAAGACAGTCATGGAATAGTCGAATATTTAAAGCACCGATTAAAACTTTACTTGGCACGGAGGAAAGCATAAAAGCGCCAATTCATTTGCCGTTGAATTTGACACGACATAATGTACGTATACTGACCTCCTTACCTGCACCGTGTTTGTGGCAACCAACCTGCACCATGGTTAATTTTTTTTCAATAAATCAACTAACATTAATATAAATTATATACTACGCTTCGCTCCACAAACATGGTGAATAATTTTGCAACAAACACAATGCACTATAGAAACAATTATGGAGAGAAAATCCATTGATTTTACCAAATTTAATTGCAACAAATATGTACTCTGAACCTGGTTCTTCCGAATTTATTGCAGATGTTGGAAATCCATCAGAAACATATGTTGGGTTAGGATTGGCGTGATTTAAATATTTCTTACAACGAGAAGATGTTGTGAATAATAATTGATGGGTGCTAAAATGTGGGTCAAGGGGTAGAGTAAGTGTTGTTAAAAGTTTAGTTGTACAATATATGCAGTGTGTGTTCATTTCTTCTAATTATTCGTATTTTCTTCATACGTAACCAGTGCTGCTGCTGTTGCTGCTGGTAGTGGTGTTTCTGTTTTATTTCTTACTGTCCTTTTCGAAACAGACCACACAGAAAACACACACACACCAACTGAAAAGAGACAACATGTCTCAAAAAATCCTAAACCCATCCTTGTCAATGTGTCTTTCCCTTTTGTTTTGTTTTGGAAAACACACGAACTGCAAAAAGAAATATCTCTGCCACTTCTAACCTGTTTCACTGCAAAAAGAAATATCTCTGCCACTTCTAAACTGTTTCACTGCAAAAAAAAGAGAATGCCCACCATGGGGCTCATTTAAGGGAAATCTAGTTACGGGATAAAAACTTTGCATCAATTTTCCAGAAAAAAATACATAATTTGCGTATATATTTTTAGCAACAGTATGTTCATGTTAAACTGTTATTAAAATACCAAAAATGCAGTTCATAGGAAACAAAAAAGAAATGCCCACCATGGGGCTCGAACCCATGACCACCAGCTTAAAAGGCTGGCGCTCTACCAACTGAGCTAGACGGGCAGTTGATGGAAACGCTGGAATTGCTTCTTCGCGTTTGCTTCTTATAAAGAAATGAAATTTTTTGGTATATATAAAAAGAAACATTTTGTTGCGAATCTCTAACTTTTTCAGCACCTCGCTAGCAGCGACACAGCATCACAACATTCCGTTTTAACTATAGGGTATTATTCGTATAATAATTGTATTCTAATTTGCTGCTGTCTGGCTGTACCTCCGAACGAAAATCAATATCGCAATTGAAGTCAGAAGGATTTTTGGTTATAGAAGAAACAGTAGTAAATAGCACCTCCCGGAGTACAAAATGTTAGAAATCTAACCAAAGTTCCTATCAACACTTACAAAAAGAGTACAATAAATTTGTACTACTATTTTACCATTTTTACGCAGGCACGCGATTCAGCAGATTTTAATACTACACAGTATGCACGTATTGATTATTTTTTCCTTGTTTTTTGATTGTTTCCACGAAATGTATATATAATATATACATTACCACACACACATACACATTGCACCTTTCATCGATATTGAAATGTGAAACAACATTCCATTACAAAATTATATCTGTATTATCTTTTATATATACTAGTTATATATATAAAAAAAAACAACAGGTAATATTATTCCATACATTCGATTTTATCTTTACGTCCAATATATAAATTCTGTATATATTTTATTACATTACATTATAGTATACTATTTCTACAGTTATTAAAAACAATACAGAAAAACCAACCTCTTTTGATTACCAAAAAGAAAAAAAAAAACGAAAAAAAACAATGAACAACCCACTTGTAGTCGTCTCGTCGTACACGCGCTTTAACAATTTGGCGCATGGACCAACAGGAACAGAAGCGAAACATTCGATGTGGACATATCGTTTAAATACATCCAATGGCCAAATGACGTTAGTATCTGTTAACGCACATGAAAGTAATACACCACAAGCTGTTATGAATCCTGCATTTTCACGTGTACACCCATATAAAAATATTTTATATGCTTGTACAGAATCTGTAGAAGAAAATGGTCAAATCGTTTCATGGGAAGTAAACCCATTAACTGGTAAATTAAAGCAATTGGAATCGTCAGGTAAGTAGTAGTAAGAATATATCCTACCTGCCAGAGGTTGGCGAGCCGAGCGTAGATCACCATGTTGGAAGGGATATGTTCTCGCCAACCTCTGGCAGGTAGTTTAGGACATCATATCACATCACTTATGTATATAACGCTCCACAAACACGGTGCAGGATTTTACTCTACAAACACGGTGCAGGATTTTATGACTAACATGTATATCATACAAACATCGATCGTATTGTTACATACGGCTTCGCTTCGCTCGCTAATCGATCGTATTGTTACATACGGCTTCGCTTCGCTCGCTAATCGCTTCGCTCGCTATCAGACGCCCACGGTACATCCACTTGTTACATCACATTAGATCGTAAACAAAAACATGCACTTGTAGTGAATTATTGGAATGCAACGATTGTAGTTTTACCAATAGATCCTATTAGTGGTATAATTAAATCCAATGCTACTGATGTTTACGATCCAAATTTTGGTAGACAAATGGCAGTAAAAGCTGGATCTCATGTGAACCATTCCATTAATAACAGTTCAGCGCAAAAAGAACGACAATTAGACCCACATTCCCATGCAGTGATTTTAGATCCATTTTACGGTAAAATTGCATATATACCAGATTTAGGTATGGATTTAATACGTCAAGTTATTTACGATGATGAAAATGGTAAATTAACAGCAGCAGGTCATATTAGCAGTGGGAAGAAAGGTGTCGTAGCATTAGGCCCACGGTATATTGAATTTCATCCAACGTTTCCAATTGCATATGTAGTAAATGAATTGTCCTCTGAAGTCGCTATTTTTCATTTTGATCGTGATGCTGCTAAACGTATTATTTTATCTGCACAAAAATTTGGTTCTGATTTAAAAATCGAACAAAGTTTAGTACATATACAAAGTGTTAGTACGATACCGGGAGGATTCCCACAAGATATGAATACATGTGGACGTTTACATGTTCATAATTCTGGGCGTTTTGTCATTGTATCGAACCGTGGACATGATAGTGTATGTGTATTCCCCGTTGATCAAGAAACTGGATTATTATTAGATCCAATTTTACAACATACACGTGGGGCAACACCACGTCATTTCCAATTTGATGCTAGTGGTCAATGGATGATTGTCGCAAATCAAGATAGTGATACAGTTGGAATCTTTCGATTCAATTTAAGTAATGGTGAAATTACATGGACTGGTAATCAATACAATATTCCATCACCTAATTTCGTTTGTTGTTGTGATTCTATTACACCAATACGAATCAAGGATTTGAATAGTTTAACACAATATGGTGATAAAACTGGGGTAATAGTGAATCCAGCATATATTCAACAAAATATTACACGTGGTGGGAAATTGTAATAAAGAGAGGGTACGGTAAACAAAGTATTTTTTATAAATAAAAAATAAAGTTAGGCGTCGTGTGTTCCGACTAAAAAAATAAAGTTTTGTTAAATAGGAGTAAAGAGTGTGTGTTGGCCGGATTGGCAAATTGAAAAAAAGCAATACTGTGCTGGCCCTATTACTATAGACATAGCACTACCCCTTGTTTTTCATCATCATCTGAAAAAATCCCTACTTTTTTTGGTCCCCCTCTTTTGCCACTTGCCGTTCATACAGTATAATATATAGCATATATAAAACATACATACATCATACCTTGTACATATGTATATATACACGCTTCGCCTTACAAACACACCCACACCCCCACCCCAGTTCCAACCATGCCAAGAATAGAAATTAGACCTCCGCTCCGCTCCATAAACACGGTGGCATCATCTGGAAGCCCAGCATTATACATAAACTATGAAGCATATGGTAACAAAACCAACCCGGCCATTTTATTTGTAGAAGGCCTTGGTGCATCCCTTGCAAGTTGGACAGTAGAATCATTAATAAAACCACTTGCAAATGCTGGCTATTATTGTATAATATATGACAATAGGGATGCTGGTCGCTCGTCGTACATCACTTATAAAGGAGAGCATTCTGCAGTATCTATATATAGCACATTAATGTATAATATGGCTTGTCCGTTCGAATCTATGAAAATTGAATATGAACCACCATATGTTTTAAAAGATATGGCGGAAGATGGTATTTTATTATTAAATGCTTTGCAAATTGATAAGGCACATTTAATTGGACGAAGTATGGGAGGAATGATAGCACAAGTTATGACAATATTTTGGCAAGAACGCTTTTTAAGTTTTTGCAGTTTTGCATCGTTTACTGGTAATTTTAGAAGACAATTAGCTAGTACATATACATTAGGATATTTATATGTATATTTACCAAGTGTAGGGCCAAAGATTAAAGATATTGAAAATGAAAAACAAGTAGAGGAATATATAAAACATAGTGCAACGGGAATGATGTATACACAATATGAAAGTGGTGCAACACAAAACAATGGCCGGACACCATTACAAGAAACCAGACGTAGATTTGAACATAATAAAGAATATTTACATTTAAGTGGTAGTGGTAAAATGAGACAATTAGCTGCAATTGTATTTGATACAATTGGACAACGTGATGAATTATTAAAAGATGTTATGATTCCTTCAATTGTTATACATGGTAAAAATGATATTTTAGTACCATTTATTGGTGGTGTTGATACAGCAAATTCATTAGGTAATTGTCGTAAAACTTTATGGATTGATAATATGGGACATGAATGTCCAGATCGAGAAGTAAAATCAATCTTCAATTGTATAGTAGAAAATTTACAATATGCCGATCAACAAGTAAATCGAAGTAAATTGTAAAATGATATTGATATATATGATATCATGTATATAATAAAATTGATATAATCTTGCCTAAAATAATCTTGCCTAGAAAAGGTTGATGGAGCGATAATAATCCTGCCTAGAAAAGGTTGATGAAGCGATATAATACTGCCTGTAAGGTTGATGGAACGGACTGTAAATACTCCTGCCTGTAAAGGTTGGTGGGAACGAAAGTGTACTTGGTTAAAATGGTAAAATGTGCATAAAAAAAATATGATATGTAATATATGTATATTTTGGTATTTTTTAAATAATATGATGGTTAAAATCCTAAAAGTTATAATAATTTTACTTCCCGTGGTAAATACTACGCTCAAAAGATACTCAAGCTTTTGGTACGGGTCGTATTTTTTTATATTTTTTTACGAAAATATATTATATTATTTATTATATTATAATATTTTCTCGCGTGTAAATTAATAACAAAAATTTTAACATTTTCTCTAGATTAAAAAATTACGAAAACGGTAATTACTTCGTATATCTCGCATATTTTTTTAACTCTCGCACCCCAACAAATAAATTTATTACGCACATATCATATATATACGTATTAAAATATATATCTTGGTACGTGAACAAAATAAACACAAAATACGCTTCGCTCCACCAACGTTACACAGGATTATATGGCAGGATTATATCGCTCCGCCAACTTTCTAGGCAGCAGGATTTACAAATACGCTTCGCTCCACCACCCTTAGGCAGGATTTTATATAAAATCCAAATTCCATTTCACAGTTTTCCCTGTAAATCTAGAATGTGCATTACTTAATTCTACAATTAAAATACCACTTTCTGGTACTTCCCATACACCACTATAAACACCATTCTCAGCAGATATTTTCAATTTTTCTTGAATAACGATTTGATCCGGTGATTCCTGGTCTTTATTGACTTCCTTTGGATTTTTATGAAACATAGCAGTTAAATAAACACCTTTACTAACCAATGCAAATTTATAATTCACTTTTCCTTTTGTTGGAGTCATGACCTCACAATATTTTCTACTACGACGTCCAACAGTAATTTTATTTAAATCCCCATCACCACGTTGTACAAGTTCACCAGACAATTCTTTTGGTAAATCTTTTGTTGGAAATGTGCCACCAAGATAATCCGGTAAATATTCAAGATTAATCCACGTCTTGCCAAATTCACTTTCACCTAAATTTGGAGTAGATGGAAAAATATCAAACTTCTCCATCATTGATCTTGGAAACAATGGTCCAATAATTTTAATAAACCATGGAATAAATGATGGTGCATTTACAATTAAATATTTATCCACCATTTGTGGATTATTATTTTCTGAAAATTCTCCAAGTTCTGCATAACATTTTTGCACACGACTATCTGGCATTTGTGATAATTTCACTTTATTCATATCGATGATGAACATGGCTTTTACAAATCGACCTAAGCGCCGTGTTTCCGTATCGCACCAACGATAGACATATTCACGAGATTGAAAACCAATTTTCATAAAGTCGTCACGACTCAATGATTCAAAAACCGCATTTGGTTCACCTAATCCATCTCGTAAATAAAATAATATACCACCATCCACTTGAGATCCTAAAACACCAAATACCATATGTTTGCAAAATGATTTATATACAGGCGCTTCGGTCCATGTATTGTCAGCCACTGGTTTTAACATTTGTTCCCTAACTTCTGGATCCGCTCTCCATTTACAACAAATACGAATAGCTTCTTCTGCTTTTTTTAAATTATTTTTTTTTGATAAAATATATCTCAATAGGAAAAGATCATCATAAATTAAATCTATACCTGGATCGTTTCCATTTAAACTTAAAACATCTTTGCATTTGATTTTTAATTCTTCGATACTATCCTTATATTTTTCAAGCAATGTATTTACATCCCGTTCCTCCGCTTTTGGTAAAGTAGATACTTTTGATTTTGGTACTTGTTTCACCCCAATTACATTTATACCATATGGATGCATTTTAATTTTTTCTTTTTCCTCATCCCCACTAACTTTTAAATTTGATAAATTTTCTGTAATCGCTGCCATGTTTATTTTTTATGTAAATTTTTATTTTGATATTTTGTTGTGTTATATACGTGAGTTATTTTTGTTTTTATTTTCTTTCTTTCTCTGTATGATACAGTACATGTATACATACAAACCTCTATCGAACAATTCTATTTAGAATTTTAATTTTGTGGTTTGGAGGAGAAAATGTAATTATTCCTTGGTGTTGGACACATCACACAAATCCTGTATATATATATACAGCACTATATATTTAAGGTTATTTATATCCATCGTCTCATAGTCTGGATAATGGCTTTTTGGAACTTCGCACCTTAATACTTAACCTAAGAACAACGAAAAAAAAATCAGAGAGAAAAAATAATCAAAAAAAAAAACTACTATAATACTTGAACAACAATTGAACAAAATAATTCATTTTTGTATATAATATATATTTATATTATTTACCAAATATAGTCGTCGTCTCTATATGTAATACATCGTTTTTAATAGAATATCATTCAATGCTCATCAATAATATATATACTACCACAATCTACGTTTATATACATACATATTATAACGTTTTGCAATAGTATATATAATAAAGATAGAACACAATATATGGTGAAAGAAAGAACAAAATCAACACCTAGGTCATCAAAATCAACCAAAAATCAGAATAATAATAATAATAATAATAATAAAATGCCAAATAATAATAATAATAAACAACCACCATCCTATTCATTATTTTCATTTTATGGTATGATAAAAGCAATTGAACATTGTATATGGCCACCAACGATGGAAGGTGATATACATTTAGATGTCGATCAAGGTAAGCGTGCACAAGTGAAAAGTCGTACACTTGTAACATATTTATGGTTATGTTTTGGTTGGTGTGGTGCACATCATTTTTATTTAGGCCGTCCAGCACATGGTGCATTATATGCTTGTACCTTTGGATTTTTTGGTATTGGTTGGGCATTGGATTCATGTTTATTGCGTTATTATTTAGCAGCTGCAAATCGTGGCGTCCCATCGAGGCAAGGCGTGGAAATTACCTGTTTTCAATGTTGCTTTTCATTTTTAGCATTATCGATCTTTTTAGTTGGTGGTTGTTGGGGATTTTTTCAACATGGACCATATGTTATACGAAAAGTTGGTTTCATGGGTGAAATGGAAAGTCCATATGATGTATTAAATGTTGCATATGGTGCATCAGAAAGTGACATTAAAAATGCATATAGACGTGAGTCTAGAATATATCATCCAGATAAATGCAAAATGCCTGGTAAACAATGTGAAGATCAAATGATGAAAGTCAATGCAGCATATGAAGAATTAAAAGGTGGTAAAAGTAATAGTGGTGATGATGATGAAGAAAATTTATTTACAAACAATCATCATATTAAAGAATGGGGTCGTATTTTAGAAAAATTTTCTGAAAATATTGATACATGGGCATCTAATTTAAAAGATGATGAAGGTGATAATAATGCTGGTGGTAGTAGTAGTGGTAGTAGTAGTAGTAAAAAAAGAAAACAAAGAAATAAAAAGAAAAATAAGAAGAAACAGAAGAAATCGACGAAATATAATAGTGATTTGTAAAAGAAATTATACGAATCGTACTCGTATTTTTAAAAAAAATATTTTGACGAAGAGTAGTGTATTTATCGTGTACGAAGCCGTAGTAGAATTTTAAAAAGTATATCATATTTAAATAATTATTATTTGATACGAGTCGTATTTTAATAATTTGATTTAATTTTTTTATAATATTTTAAAAATATATCGTAAAAAATAAAAAAAAAAATTTTATTATTTTTTAAAAAAGTTCTTCTTCTGGTTCTCGCACTAAATTCTCTCTCAAAACACATCGGCGGTTTGATGGAATAATTGCGTTATATCTCATAAATATATACGCGCTTTCCATTATATTATTTTTTTATCAACTGTGTTTATCATTTTTTAAACATTGTACGACTAGAATATATAAACGTACATGTTATTATAGAAATTTTAATCTATGCAATGTTTCCATGTCTCCTATGGTGTATATATGCTTATTTTATATATTATATCAGTGTATAGAACTACTTCTTTTCATTTGCTGCACTATTAAGAATTTTAAGAATCTTCTTCGTACAGGCAAATAATTTTTCTTTCGTTGATATAAAACCTTGTCCTTTTAACTTTGAATGTACCATTTTATTATTTACACTTACTTCAAATGACAATGGTACACTAGGTTTACATTCAACAGATACATGATGTCCTTTTTTTTTACATAGACGTTCGATTTGGCCTTTGACTTTTCGTGCATACGCACCAAAACCTCAGCTAGTACCATGGCTTAATGTAATAATAGTTACATTTTCTTTACTATAGTTTACATTTTCACATTCTTGTTTGCTGCCTCAGAACGAGGCTGTCTTGTTGTTCATATTTTTGCGTTCGTCTTTTATTGATGCGGGTATTGTTACTATGTTTGGATATTTGTTCTATACTTGACGATTATCTTTCGTTATCATTGAAATTTTATTAGGAACGAAAAAAACATATAATAACCTCAGATAACGTTTTTTTCACACACCACCGCACCTCCATCAGCACACAAAACAACAAAACATGTATAATATGCTTCTCGATTTCTTCTATAAATTAGTCCAAATTTCAATATCCAATATGTATGTTATACGTATGTTAAAATGGTAAACAGGTGTCACATCTCGTTGATATAATAATAATAGTCTTGGAATACAAAGTGTGTTACAGAAGTATAAAAGGCTGATGTCGTCTGAGATAAAAGACTGTTGTCAATTTTTAGTGCAATATTAGCATCCAAATACTATTAAATAACATTACACACCATAGGAATCTTTTTCATCTCCACATATTCATCATCATTATTAGAAAAAGAATCAATAGATATATATATAAATATTTACAACTTAATAGACGACATTTGAATATAGATATATAATCATCACATAACATTCTATCATACAAAGACTAAACTAGATATACAAATAATCAATAAAAATAAAAGAAAAATAATATATATATATATATATCACAAAAAATATGGCATCATTAACTGCAATACAATCAGATGCATCTAAAGTATTTGGACATTTACGTCAATCTGGATTTGAAGCAAAAGAAGGACACCCATGTTGGATGGAATTAGGGGAAACTTTAAAAGAAACGAAAATACCAGAGGATAAAATTCCTATGTTACGTATGTTATCAAATATGGGTGTACAGCATTCTGATGAACAAAAACAATTGAAAGCATCTATTGAAGCATCTGCACCTATATCAAAATATTTACAATCTATTGAAGATACATTAAAAGCATCTGCTGGTGATTATTTAGATGGTACGGAAATGACTTTATCTGATGTTACTATGGTTTGTAGCTTATCACCTTTGGTATCTTTTCTATATTCTGTATGGGAATATCCAAACCTTGATAAATGGTTTCAATTATGCATGTCACGTGATGAATTTCAAAAAGTGTTAGGTAACCCACATTTAGTAGGATCGAAACGTATTGGTAACCAAGTTGATGAAAGACCAAATCCTATGAAAGCAAGGTTAGGTGCAGAATCTGCACAAAAACGTAATGTTGGTGCGAAAAAAGGTCCATCCCAACGTGAACTTGAAAAAGCATCGAAAGGAAAGAAAGAATCGAAACCATCAACGGATGGTGGTGCAGATAAGAAGGAAGAAGTTACAGTTGAACCATTTTCACTTGGAGAAGGTGCATCTGTAGAAGCAAGCAAAGCGGATCGTATGGCTGCAATACATGCAGCATTAGGTAATTTGAATATTAAATATGAAACTGTTGAACATGAAGCTACACCAACTACGGAAAAAATGATGGAAGTAACAGGACATTTACCTGGTGGACATTGTAAAAATTTATTTTGTAAAGCAAAAAAACCAAGTAAAACCAGGAAACCAGATTCTAAATTATGGCTCATTGTTGCTTTACATGATACGCAAGTTAATTTAAAAGCTATTTCAAAGAAATTTGGATACAAAGATCAAATGCGATTTGGTAAAGAAGATTTATTAAAAGAAAAATTAGGGGTAGTACAAGGGGAAGTATCACCACTTGCTTTGTTAAATAATCCAGGATGTGATGTACAAGTAGCATTGGATTCTAAAATGATGTCAATGGAACGCTTATGGTTCCATCCATTGACCATGGAAGCTAGTACTGGTATTACACCAGATGATTTGTTGAAATTTATTGCTAAAAGTGGAAGGAGTTGTGAAATCGTTGATTTGTAAAAAAAATATATATATGCATATATGCATATATCATATATATATGGCATATTTAAATAATAAAAATAACTTTTTTTTCTAAATTCAATTCCTCGGATAACTTAAATTCAAATCATTTTGATATCTACGACTCGTATTTTTTAAGTCACGTAATTGAATTAATTCATCTTTTTCTCCAAGACTATCACCTATTAATTTTCGTATGATTGTCTTTGCTTTTTGTTTTTAAAATAAAAAAGATCAAAAGCCAACGAAGAATTGGTTTTCTCAAAATCCTTTATGTAAAGATATACAAAGATGTCAAATAAATTTTAATTGCCCTTCCTAAAGGTATTGATTTATTCATATATATATATGCATATCTCTCTTTTATACGAAGTATAATGATATGCTCAATAGTCAATCTAAGAAAAGGATTTATTTCTTACACTATTAATAAAGCTCTCATCCGCCGCCGCAAGCTAATACGATCGTATGATATGATACTGTATATATTTAAATATTCGTATATTTTTATTTATTAATGATGTATCATACGAATTGTACATCAAATGTGTAAAAGAGTGAAGAGAGAGAGAGAGAGCACACACATCATGTGTGCGTTTAAAACACATGACACCATAATATGATATTAATATTAATGTAGTCGTACGAATAATATGCCTTAATATGATATATATAATTAATATTGTTTAAATACACGCACACACATGTTTTATTTTTATATAAATGGATTGAACTTGATAACATCTGTCATATCAAATTTAATACCACATTCAGGACATTTTCTCCTTCTACTATTATATGCTTCCATCAATTTTATTTCTGAAAATGTATGTCCACATCGACGTATAACACAATTTCTTGGTAAACTTTGGTCCATTGTACAATGCAATGCTTTCAAAATAGTTGCTAATGTTTGAGCTGACTTTCTCCCACCACCATTTTGCTTTACTAAACTTTTATTTTCACTTTTTAATGTTGAATTCTTCTTCTCCAATATACTAATTTTTTCAAGTAATCGTTTATTTTCCGTCTCTTTTGTTTGCAACCGTTGTGTCAATGAGTCATTTTCTTTTCTAAGTTCTTCCACTTGCTTACTATTATCACCATCTCCATGTATTGCTATTAATTCCTTATATTTTTTTTCAATCATTGCTAATTTTCCTTGGTTATCTAAATTTGCCTGTTCTGATTGAACTTGTAAACATGTTAATGGTTGCAAATCTTCCGTCATTGCTTTCAATGCAATTAATAATCCTTTTTGTCTAAGCTCATCTAAACATATTTTACCTTCTTGGGATATATTTAACCATATTTGTCTAGACGTTCCACCTGGTTGTGACATACGTACGGATACTGGTGCATAATCAAAACTTAATGCACCATTGACTACACATTCAAATATCATTACATCTAATGCTAAACTGCGTATCCATGCACCACCACCAATTCTACCTTCTACTGCATATAAACTAACTAAATACAATACTTTTGCATGCATATTAAATCGATTCCATTCCTCTGCATCTAATTTATATGGTTTTGATTCTTGTTGTTTCTTTTTTAAATTTTCTCTAGCACGTTGAAATTGTTGACGTTGTAAATCAGCGGAGGAGGACAAGACAATATGTGATAAACCTTTTTTACGTACGATAAAACCTCTCCATACTGCTTGTATTTTCGCAACTTTTACTTGTAAATCATCAACTGCTGATTTACGTCGATTTGGCGTTGTAGATGGTCGAAACATTTTTTATGTGGATGTATATATAGTATAGTTAATTTTAATTAATTAATATTTAATATTTTACTTCTTTTATTTCATTCTATTTTTTTTTTAATTTCTGTATGTAACTGTATGGTTGATTGGTTGGTTGATTGATTGATTGATTGCTGGTAGGATGTTTTGATTGATATATGTATATGTGTGTGTATGTATATCATTTTATAAATGTGTGTGTGCATATATTATTTTATATCTATTAACGTATATTATATATATTTTATTATATAATACACCAAGTTCCTATGAGTACTATGAGTACTCCTCACACAATGGTATGTTCTGCTTTTGGCCTAATAGGACTAAAAAGATCATCTTTATAGGAAATTCTAAAAATAATTATAATTTCACAATTAACAATCCATCACATCGCACAGCAGCCGAGATCCAAAATTCACAACGAATATTTTTGTATAATAAAAGTTAAAGTATAATGCTGTGATGCTTACTATTGGCTTATTATTATATAGCTTTATTATTATACCAGGTATATTGAAAAAGTGATGAAAAAAATAATAAAAAGTACTTGTAAGGAAAAAGTGCAATACAACAAAAAATGCTCGGATGATTGACAGTATTTTCCTAATGCCCTAATACTGTGCCTACGCTATTTATATTTATATTTTATACCTTAAACTCATAAAAATTTTTACCTTTATAAAAGAAAAAAGAAAACAAAAGTATACATCATCTTAAATGGTACGCGTAATTATCTCTTTGAATCTTCTCTAAATTTCTCTCTTCATAATATGTAATACGAAATTCGTGTGTAATCCTGTTTTTTGTTTGTGGTGGAATTGTCTGTATATTAGTGCTGTACGAATCGTATTATCAAACGTCGTATTAATTTTTTACATCTCCTCTTTTTCATTATTATCATTATTATTATTTTTTTTTACATCATCATCATCATGATTTTTTTCTTCATCATAATGGTCCTTCCCTACATCCTTTTTTTTCTTCGTACTTTTTTTCAAATAATCATTCAATATTTTCTTAACACGTTTGCTAGTTGTAGCATATAAAGCTGCATATTCTTGACCATTTAATTTCTTCTTGATATTTGCACCACGTTTTAATAATCTTTTCACAACTTTATGATATCCATATCGACTAGCAACAAATAATGGGAACATCCCATCATGTTTGGTCTCTAAATTTATATGTGCTTTTCTATTTTTACTTAGCAATGCCATCGCAATTCTTGGATGTCGATATTGCAATGCTATTAACAATGGTGATGCACCTCGCATAGATGGAATTTGTTTTGCACCTAATTTTAATAATGCTCTTACTGCTAGTAAATGTCCATTCTCAACAGCAGCATGTAATGCAGTTGCACCATTTCCTATTTCCGAATTTTTTTGAGCATATCTATATTTTGCACGTTCAACACCATATGCTTGTATTTCACTTTTGAATTTTCCTGTTGGCATGATGAAATTAATATCTGCATTTCCTTCCAATACTAGGATATTAATAATCTCATGGAATCCACGTTGGGCTGCTAAATATAATGGAGTCGTATCTTGATTCATTAAAACATTTGTATTTGATTTACATGGTGATTCAGAAATTAATGCTAGAACCGATGCACTTTGATTTGTATCTGATGCAGTATGCAATGGGGTTCCACCTATTTTATTTTGAATGTTTCCTAATTTAGGGAAATATTTGCACAAAGTATGAATAACTTCTATATTGCCCATTTCAGCAGCAAAATGCAATGGTGATGTTTTAGCAAATGGATGTGTAGTTTCTGGCGATGCGCCAGCAGATAATAATATATCAACCACATGAACATGTCCAAGCGAAGATGCAGCCATTAACGGGGTAATTCCATTTTTAGACATAAGCTCAACATCCGCTTCATGCTTAATTAACGTACGAATAGATTCTATATTTCCCAATGTACATGCTATGATTAGAGCTGTCAAACCATCGGTTTTCTTACCAAGGTCAACATCAACGTTTTTATTTTCAATTAAATCATGTATTTTCTCGTAATTATTGTGAATAGCAGCGATATGCAAAGGTTTTCCTCCATTTTGAATGGATGGCAGCAGATTAAAAGTTATTAAAAATCTCGCCGAGTCAATGATTCCATCGCTACCTGCTTTATAATGATGCCATGCTTCTTCTTCCGACAATGGCTGTGGCTTTGCTAACGCATTAGCAGATTGTTTAGGATCAGCTAAACCGGCTTGATTTTTTTCTACAACCGTGTCCCATACGTCTTTCACTTGCGGAAATAAATCGCTTGGATTTGCAAGTTCATACGAACCAACTGTTGGTACTAAAATATCTTTACTATAAACTTTTGAATTGACTTTTAATGGGACATACCTTGTTAAAATTTTAGAACTAGAGAACCTTTTTCCTATCGTAGACAACAATAGAATGTGAAATATGATTTTAAAAATATTTGATGGAATTAATAATAGATGCATCATTTCTTTTCGACAAACCTTTAATTTTGTAAGGGAAATAAATATTTGTCCTGTATGTTTATTAGATATATATATATATATCTAATAAATGACATATCTTTTTTATTTTCGATAGGCTAATAAATAAAAAATGCACAATCTGGAGCTTACGCACTTACGATAGTCTGCGTCGTCAGACTCTTTCTACACTTACGACTAATTAATAGCAAATCACCTTAAAAATAGGAGGAAAAATTCTTGAAATCAGTACGCTGTCCACCTGTGTGTATTTCTAGAGTCAGTTTCGTCAGAGTTTTTCATCAGACTACGAGGTAATACCATTGTACAGTGTTAAAAGTACACAGTACTTGAAGTCAGCATCATCATCAACAACAATAATACTACAGTTACACTTCTTCTTTTTTTCACAAATACCCAACAGTCTAAAATATATATATATATCGCATATTACAAATTGTTTCAATAACATTGTTCAACCTTATACTTTCCATTTAATATCGAATTCAGTATTTCGAATATATATAATATATTTTAAAAATGGATAGAAAAAATAAAAAGACAAACGTAGCAAGTGATGAAAATAATAAAAATAATAATAACAATAATAATAATAGAAATGATACTAATAAAGGAATAAATGTAGCAAATGATAATGACGAAGTTCTGATAAATTCAGCAACAAAAATTCAAGCCATACAACGTGGTAGAAAATCTAGAGTTGAAGTGCAGGAATTTAAAGAACAAAGTGCAGCTGCTAAAAAGATACAGGCCATCCAAAGAGGAAATAAGGCAAGAAAAGAAGTTGAAAATGTAAAAAAGACTAATCGATTAACAAGCGAAGCAATTAATGAACAATTTCGTATTTTAACTAAACAACCTGTAATAACTGAGGTAGACAGGTTCAATGATCAGTTCCCAAAAGGCTATAAAGTCGATCCAAATGTTTTAAAAAAAGATTTGGAAGGTGCAAAAATGCTGAACAACATTGCTAGCAGATTGATCAATGAACATAAATATACATATGGCACCAAATATAGGGAAAAAGCAGTATTGTATATGGGGGAAACACTTGGATGGAAACATGAAAAAGTACAAAAAGCAGCGATTGATATGATGATCGAAAAGAATGAATTGGCAATGCGTATGCTATCTGGATCTAACGAATTGTGGGAAGAAGCATATAATATATTAGACGAATGTGAGAAATTATCGAGAGCCAATTCAAATATAAAATTTCAAAAAGTAAATAGATTTAAAACACGAGCATTAACATTTAATAATCTTGGATGTTACTTTAAAAAAATACGTAAAAATGCAAATGCATTACAATGTTTATTGAAAGCATTGAAAATTGAAGAAGGGAAACTGGATTGTGGTAATCCAGCTAGTACACATGTCAATGTATGTGTGATTTTATCTGCAATGAGTCGACATACACATGCATTAGAACATATAAAATCAGCCATAGCATTATTAGAATATGAAAATTCATTAGCAGAAGAAGGAGATAATAAAAAGAAAGGAAATAATTTATTAGCCGTAGCATATTTCAATAAAGGTGTTGAATTGGAATATTTACACAAAGATAAAGCGGCGTTAAAAGCTTATAAACAGGCTAAAAAAATAGCAGAAGAAACATTTTCACCAGGACATCCATTGCTAACAAATATTCAACAAAGCTATAAGCATCGACTTCGAATGTCAAACAGAAAGTGAGAAAATATCCATAATATTTCATTTTTTTAAAATTTACGTGTATCAACAGTATATATTTGCAATTATTCTTCGAAATATATTTTAAAAAAAATATTTTACGAAAATATATATATTTATGATAATATTTAAAATATATTTTTTTGTATTTTTATTTT
>JACLAC010012320.1_pt1 | contig 29775 bp, 23 predicted proteins | sample 8027881 | NCBI WGS metagenome assembly JACLAC01 (sample SAMN15725517, study PRJNA655200) | protist metagenome | isolation source: fluorescence activated cell sorting (FACS) single amplified genomes of... | place: Spain: Blaines Bay Microbial Observatory, Mediterranean Sea | collected 2016-01-19 | reverse complement strand
ATCTTTGCAAAGGATAGATGGCTTTTGAGTTAGTGTTATGAAGGAAGGCATCCTGAAAGCCAACGATCTGCTGGTTGCTTGACGGGCACATTTCTACGGCGATCTTACGATCAATAAAGCGGCGCAACAATTCCGGATGATCTTCCAACTTAAGCCCATGACCAATGCGATCAGCCTGCAGGTGATAGACTGCCTCCCAGATGCTTTCCGCCGAAGCTGTCTCTCCAGCATGAATGGTGATTTGGAGACATCTTTCCAGTAGTGGCAGAAAATCTTCCCGAATCGCAGCTGGAGTTTGCTTCTGCTCGTTACCAGCCAGATCAAAGGCCACGAGCCTGGAACTTGCCCTTTGGTGGAGATCCAAAGCGAGCCGGATGTGTTCCACGAGGGTTTCTCGGCTCCCGTGCCGACTTCCGATGAAGATCAATTTCGTCAGAATCTGTGGAAATTGCTCGCAGGTCTGCTCAATCGCATTCACAACAACTGAAGCAGACAAGCCCGCTTCTCGATAGTTAAGTGGGGAGCAGCGAATCTCCAAATAACGGACATTTTGCAATATAGCTTTTTGCAAAAGAATTCGGGTGGTTGCCTGAATAGTATCAATGCTTTGAAGCAGTCCAGTTCCTTGAAGATCGCCTAAGCGTTCATACGGTTCAATATCGCAGCCCACAAAGTTGGCTTCCGAGAGAAAGTCTCCATAAATCAAGCGCTCCAGCTCCTGGGGCTCATCACGGAATTCAAGCAAGAAGGCACAAACCGCGTAAGGTGGAGGAACTTTAAGTTCAGCTGGATTGCGAAGCTGTTTCCATCTTTGGTTAGTGTCTCCAAGCTGTTGATCAATCCTCGACCAGAGTTTTTTTTGAATCAGTGGACGCCAGTTCTGGTTTAACCAGTTTTGAATTTCAGGGTTATGCATGATTTCGTGTTCATGAACACCTGCTACTTCAATCATTTCCTCTACAGTGAGGACACCACCCAGGTGGCAATGCAGCTCTGGTTTGGGAAGTGCTCGTAACCAGTTCAGCTCCAGTTGTTTATGATTAGGATGGGGATCATAGCCAATTCGTATTTCCTGGAGTTTCTTGATAATTGGCCCTGGTAAAGAATACAGCGCCATGAAGTTAGTTCGACCTTCACCATGCAGGAGTTGTTGTCGATAATTCGAGAAAAGGTCAGCTGATTCTTTTAGCTTTTGTTCTAACTCCTGCAAAAAAAAACATGGTGCTCCAAAGCCTTGAGAATGAAGTGATTTCAAAGGCGGAGGTTTCAAATCACTGGCCATAGCGTTTGCAGGTAGTTGCTCTTCCACGATCACCGGCAAGATCCGCTTAATCTGTTCTGAGGGTAATGGTTCCAAAAAGGCAGAGAAATGTTCAGGGAGTCTTTGATCACCTTTTTGACCTCGATCTAATACATGCAGCACTGCATCACAGCCAAAGAATGTCGCTGCCGCTTGAATATCGGCACTCATAGTCTTTCGGCCCCCAGCAAGTGAAACCCAGAATTTTCCTTTTCTGCTCTGTTGACGAGCGTGAGCCGAGATGATGAAGACCCATTCACGAAATGCTCTCAATTCTTGTGAGTTGCTCAAATCTTCGGAGGGAAAAATGAAAGTTCGCAATACTACGTTGGAGTTCCATTTTGATAGCCAACTAGCTAGCTCCTGCATCTTCGTTCCAGCGGTAGTGATAATCCAAACTTCATCAACGGGAGCCAAACCTACTTGGGTAGATTGTCGCTGCAGCTGAGAATACTCAGGATGTTGATAGTAAAAATTGCACTGACGATCGTCTAACCAATGCAGTAACTCTGGGATTACCGCCCATGAAGTTCCCAAGGTAGTCAGAAAGACGTCCATAAAAATTACCTAATCAAAAATGGGAATCCCCCACAGCTAACCAAAATATTGGTTTGGATGTTCAAGAATCGGATGAATCAAGGTAAAAAATCTTGGTAGTTGAGCTGCGACAGAACCTTGGGGTCGTCCACCTTGTTTCAGATCTTGGCGAGCTCCATGGGCCACAAAATTTCTGAGATTGTGAAGTCTCCAAAGGGATGTATTCAGATCTCGATCTAGTCCACGCAGGGCCTCCTTAAAGATTCCATTTCTTTCATCGACTGTAAGTTCTCTGGAGGGTTGCTTTCTGGCAATTAAAATAGCCTCCAACAACGCTTCATCCAAGGCCATGATTGCCTGGGCATGAAGGCGATTGGTAGTCAGCTCCTGAGCCAATTTTTCAAGAGTCAGCGGTAGAGTGGCTTGCAGCAAATTGCTCGTCCAGGTCTCCAATCTTTTTCGTATCGGATGAAACCAGGGCGGAGCAGCTTCAGGGTGAGACATGTGCTTGAGGGCACCAGATAGCTCACGCAGAGGTGTCTCAATTTGGTTGAGACGGTTTTCTTGTAACCGGACAGTAAAGCGATTTAATGTTTGTTTGCCTGATGGCCAAAAATCCCCAACCTGATCAGCCAACTCAGAGCCATCGAGCTTTTCGAAGAAAAGACGGACGGACTGAGCAACCTTCATGGATTGTTGGATGCCATCAAGGTAATGCACAGGAGATTTATTTCGGTTGTTATATTCTCCATAGACTAGACGAATAGGTATTCGGATTGGCGACATCGACTGCCAGAAATCTAGCGCGCTGTTCAGCAGCATCGGCATTGAGCGAAAGCCATGGGTGAAATCGAGCAGAATTTCTTCAGACCTAATTCGCTGTAACACCTCTACATAATGCATCAACTCCGTCTCAACATTTTTACTCGTTATGCTGGGTACTCCCGCAAAAAGGATAACCTCTGTTTTCCAGTCCGAACAAAGTGCCTGCTCTAACTTGTTCAAGTTTTCAGGGCAAATTCCATTACCTCCCTTGGTCTCATCCGTTTGAGCCAAGAGCTCTAAAGCCAGATCTAACTTTCCAGCGTCCTCAGCTAATTTTTCCCAGATAGAGGTGCCTGTCCCAAAAATCAGAATTTGCTCAAAGACTTGTTGACGTTTAAGAGCTGCTGCAAAAAAGTCGGTTCTCTGAATCTCTCCCGTGGGAAACAGGTAATCAGCGCTTTGGTAAATTGGTTTATTGGTGGCAGCTTTGTCCCGCATGCCACCCAGGAAAGTTAAAAGTGCAGTGGGCATTTGGATTCCCCTGTCTTCAAAGTGGAAATTCAGTTGGCAGCTGAGAGGGTAAATCTTTTAATCGATATGGGTTTTTTTGGGCAAAAGAAAACATCAAAGGAATCAGAGTCGTGGATGCCCAATCATCAAGCTGAATCCAATCTTTTTTGCTGATAGGCAGAAAGCCATGAGCGAGAATTGAGTGATTACGTAGTTGAAGATAGTCTGGTAGGCGCGTCTTTTCTGCGGCCCAAAAATTTTGAGCAGGTGCAGGCCCATGAATCGCAGCCAGTTTCCATGCATTTGATGAGGCCACCTTGAACTTCCCGTTTTTGTCTGGATGAACACCCATCTCTTGAGAAATCATTTCTGGTGGCACATCGGCTGTATCTATTCCTGAGTGGGATTTTAGAATCCATTGAGCACATCCTTCGACCAATCGATACCAGCGTGAGACCGCATCATCAAAACGTCCTGCGAAGCCTCGCCGCTGCGCGTTGCGCCAAAGGTCAAAAAGTTGATGGAGTTCACGAGTTGCTTCATCCCTCGCTGCAAGTTTGTTCAAAAGATTGTAGAGGTGTGTCCAGACTGTTGAAAATCTGGTTCTGTAAATTTCTAGCCTTTCCAAGGCCTCCTCGTGTCGAAAACAATCCCAATCGGCTAGCGCCTTGCTGGCTCCTCTTACCTGTTCTAGACGAGCAAGCAACTGAGCATCTTGAGGATTAATAATTTCATGAGAGAGCTGAGCAGCTTCGGCATAGCCGTGATGCTGCCAGAGCATAAGAACTTCGTGTAGTTGTTGTTGAATTCTCAAGTTCTCTATGCTTGCTCTTGTAGCAGATCCATGATCTGCCCTTACCTGCCGCAAGTCAGAACGAGGCCCAGCAATTAAGTTTAGCTGAATCCTGTTATCCTTTAAGGCAACCATGACCAGTCCCGCAGTCATCGTTTTAGTTCCACCAGTGTAATCTGCAACCAAGCTTTGTGAATCGAAGTCACTCTTACCGATCCAATGCTGAATTTGCTCGTAGACGTTAGTCAGATTATCTGGCTGTACTCGAATGATTGTGTATTGTCGCTCCTCTAAACCAACCTGCTCTGGAATGTTTGGCAAACTCGGCTTATCGTCTTTGGGACTGGACTTAATGCAGAGACCCTTGTCCAAAATTTGGGTGTAAGAGCCCTTGTTGCCTGTTGTCAAATCATCGTCTGAACACACAAAACAGACAAAATCAGCTTTGGTACTTTCAATGGCCTTTACAATCGGCCTATGTGACCCGCCTACGGTACAAATCAATGTTTTTTTAATCATTCATCGAATTTTGTAGACGTTGATTGATTATCGCAACTAAGTCTGTGCCTCTATTTTTAAGAGTTTTTTCGACTTCTAGCTTGAGCTGCTTCAGCTCACTGTCTGTTAGTTTTTCCAAGTTTTCAGTCTTCTTAATCCAGCCGATTAACTTTTTCTTGTTGTTTCTAGGCCAATTAAATATGCCTTGTTCGACTTGATCCTTCTGCTTAGCTAATGATTTTGGTTTGTCTGAGGTTATTTCTTCTTCCTTTATTTCTGTAGGTTCACCCAAGTTATCCGACATGGTCTTTTCACCAAAATATCTAAGTGTATCTTCAATTGTTTTCTTACGTTCATTCATCAATTCAGTGTTTTGCATTACCTTTTTTGGATGCTTTAATTGCTTGAATTGACTGATGAGAAGATTCGCAAAAGTTGGAGTGAGTTTATCTTGCGCAACATTAGCCTGCAAATCATTGAGAAATTCTTTAAAAGATCCCCATTCTACAAGTGAGGGAATTCTTTCCTGCAATAATTCTAGTTTGGTTTTGGGGGGAGCTGGGGGTGTCCAAGCCTCCAGATTCTCAACCATTTCAAATTGTCCCATTCCGATTGAGGTTTTGGCACCAAAACCAAAATCGAGGACCTCTTCAGATGAAAAGACATTCAAAAATTCAGAAAGTTGACCTTCCTTGAGGCTTGGTGAGGCTGCAAAAGAAAAGCAGAACTGCTGCTTGCCTTCCAGTGAATCAATTGCAAGATAGGCGTTTGGCACAGGACTTTGGGATTCAGTGGGACCTCTGCGTTCAAGACTCTCAACCTGATAGTATTTTGAAAAATGGGGCGTCATAATTTCACGCTTCAGTTTTGGAACTTGTACTGGAAAAGCGTCGAAAATAATGAGTTTGCCTTGGGTCGCTCCAATTTCCTTTCCAACCTCGCCGGTTCCAAAAAGTTCTTGAAAAAGAGAAAAATTTTCATTGATTGAATCTTTCTCTTTGTTGATAAGTCTGCTTCCATTCTCATCCACAACATTTGATAATTTTTCCTTATCGTACTGGTTGATCTTGCATATCATACAACGCACTTTGAGAATCCCTTTGATAGAGGAAGAGGGGAGATAGGGAATTCCGGTATTGCGGTCAAAGGTTAAGAATTTTTCCAAAGGATGGGTTTCGCCTAAGCCGTGAACGAGAGGAGATCTCATGCTTAGGCTAAATCGAAATGTTTTCCATCCCAAATGGTTTAATGTAGTCAAAATTCTTTCTTGACGATGATGGCTGCGCCTGAGAAATTTCTGATGCTTTGATCCATTTAATTTAAAACAGTCAACGATCTGGCCGAGATTGTCAGCCTGTTTCAACAAGGATTTTGTCTTGTCCGACTCTCTCCCGAATTTTTCGTCGGTAAAAATATTGTCTCCTGAAGAGGGACATTTTAAGAGATTTTCATCTCGTTGCGTCTTGACAGCAAAAAGACTCCATTTTCTAGCATAAAGTCCCATGTTGAAGGCTAGACTATTTTCATCGAGTATTTTTTCTACAACCTCATTGACAGCTTTCGATGAAGCTCTCCAAAGGTACTGCTCAGGGTCTTGGTTGTTGATAATGCTGGCGATGGTGGGCATTGTTGATCCCTCTAATTATGAAAACATGTCGGAGTTGGCATATCGCTTTAGCCATTCCCACAAAGCAAGAGTTTCTCGCTGGCAGGCGAGGTAATTAGATTGATCCATTGTGGACAGAAGCCGCATGAAAGCCAAATGATCTCGAGCAAGTTCGGCAGCCTCACCCTGTATCCAACCATTGTCGGCCAACCACTCTACAGTCCAGTTGACAACCTTTCGCTTTATCTGATTAGGTTTTTCTTTCTGAATAATGAAAGCAAATGCTTGGGCCAGCCCATTTGTCAATACCATAGATGGCAGCCCAGCCATGTAGCTTCCGAATTCCTTGTTTAAGTTGCTCTGCTCGCTGATCAGTTTTTGGAGAGCAAAGTTTGACCGAGCTTGAGATAGAGTCGTCATTGGGCCCCCTTGGAAATCCATTTCAGTTCACAAAAACCTCGACCTAGTGTGGTATCACCACCGAGTTGAAGGTGAGTAGGCAGTGTGCCCATCAGCCAATTTGCTAGATGTTGTGCCGAGAGCCCATTCTCCATTCGGCGCTCTGCAGATAGAAAACTGAGGCTGTAGAGCAATGTGTCAGCTGGCATCAATTCCTGATACCAAAGATTTCCACCACTCTCCGAAGTTGTACCATTTGGACCTAAGGCAATTCTTGTCTGGATTGGACAAGTAGTTTCGACGAGGCACATGAAATCAGCATCAGATATGATCAGAGCATTTGAAAGAAGCTCCGCGTCCTCATAGTTGACTAAGGAGTCAAGCATTTGACCTGCTGATTCAATTGCATCATTAGAATCCCTAACGGTAACCCGTATATCTTCCAGAACAACGCCACCTTTCGACTGAGCCTCAGCATAAAGCTCCTTGTTTAATCCATAAGCTTCTTGCTCCGAGATTTGGATTTTATTGAGGACCTCCAATCCTTTGAGCCCCACGGCTTTAGAATCTCTAGCAAATTGAGACAGTACAGACGGGCAGGTAATGTACATAAACGGAGCATGAGAACTGCGCACTGGAAAAAAAAGGACCTTTGCATCGGAAGTTGATAGAGCCCCTGCCTGAGCAGTTTCTTGACCCTCACGTCCAAAAACTGCATTCAGTTCAGTCGCTTCAGATAGTTTCTTTTTTTTGGTTTCTAAATTTGCCTCAGGAATATCTTTCAATATAAACTGTTCACAGGCATCTCGAAGAGCCCCTTTTACTCCCGAGGATTGAACAATCGGACGATGTGTATGGCGTTCTCTTTGAATCGGCAAGTCCACCGCACCTGTTGAACTTCCTGATCCTGCATGCATTGGAGTGATTGTATAAAGCAACAAAACATTCGCGTGTTCAGCTAGAAACATTTTAATTCTCCATGTTGAATGATACTTGTCTCTGTATTTTTTAAAATAACTCGGAATAAACTCTTAAAAGGTGCATATGTGCCCGAGATCAGTTCAATGGTTTTCTACAGACCCCACCAACCATTGGGAACAGCTCGGGGTTCATCAAAGAACAACACAGTTCCTGCAGGATGCCATCCTTCCAAATTTCTGTGAAACCCTTGATTGTTTCCGGAGTTTCCTTGCCCTCGCTTCATTTCCCAACCTCCAATCCTGCGGAGTTTTCCAGATGTGACGCCAATTGGGGAGTGAGTTCTGACTCCGGAGGATTTGACTGGAGAAAGAGCTAACCAGATTGAGGATGTTTCTTTTCCCTGAGGTATTTCTAGGTCTGAAATCTGATAGCTAGCAACTCTTTGCTCTCCACCCAATTGCAAAACTCCATTCTTTTTTAAAGCCTCACTAAGATCATGATCAGGCAGCAGCAGCAAACCAACTCCTTCTGAAAGACGAATATGATGAGTGGTGTAAAGCCGACCTCGAATAGCAGTCCTTTCAAAATTGTTCCGCGCAAGGCCTACACGCGTTTCATCGTGAAATAATGCGCTCTGGGGGATAATAGAAGGTATACCAAAAACCAGATCTTCTATTTTCGATATGAACCTCAATTTTACTTTTCCTTCAAGGGAGTCTGCGGTAACCCAATGCCCTTCCAGTGACTTCAGCTCCTCATCCCCAGCTGGACAGGCCCAATTCCAAAATGAGTTGGTCTCTTGAGTGATGGAGGCACAAAGCCCAAATTCCTTTGCAGTTCTAGAAAGGGGTTTTGCCACAGAAATTGCCACTTCTTTTCCCTGCTTTGTTGAAATGAGATTTTCTTTGTCGGTAAACCAATGAGAAGGAGCAGGAAAAATTGGAATTCGTTCACCTCTCTTTTCAAATACGAACATTGGTCCACCAAAGTCAAAACCAGCCAGATCAGGGGTTCCAAGCAGAGAACCTATGTTCGATTGTTTATCTGGAGATTTGATCCGTACGAACTCACGAAAAGAGATGCCATTCTGGACTAGGATTGCGGTGCGTAGGGCCCCCATAAGGGTCGTTGGCATAGGGGGAAAAAGGTAGGACGTAAAATGGTTTTCCCCTGCTTCCATGGGTTCTGCACCCCTAAAAAATAGTGTATCTAAGGGTGTAAGAATGATACTTTTTGTGCTCACAGTTTCTCCTGTCGAAGACGGGCTAGCTGACGTTCTCCAATAAATTTGGCAACAATCAATGCCTCAATCTGTAGTCTGTCTGAGTCCCCAGTTTGAATCAGTCTGGAAACATTTTGGGCGAGCTCTTCGGGTAAATCTACTTGAAGCCCGGATTGTTGAATCTGTTGCAAAATGAATTTATTCAGCATTTTTGAGCAAACCTTTTGGTTCTTTGTAGACTGAATGATCGAAAGCAATCCCATCTCAAAGCTCTGAAGCCGATAAGCCAATGAAGCACTCAGATCCCTAGATTGGCTTTTACCCAATGCTTCCCCAACAAATTTGAATGCCTCCAATGTAGAGTCCTCTGAATCACTCCAATGACTTACATAAACTCGTCCTCCGCCATTGCGTTTGTTCAGTTCAATTGCGATAGCATTTCGACCTTTTTGCTCTTTTGCAAAAAAATCTAGTAGTTTGTGCGTACGCTGAATTGCAATGGTGAGAGGTTGCTTGTGATGACAAATGTTAATGCCTGCAGAAATACTTAGCTTTTGCCCACTGCCCAAGTGTTGAGCGAGCTTTACGATTCTTTTTTCAGGTTTTTGATTCTCAAGATCGAGAGGGAAAACCGAACGAGAACTATCAAGTTTTTCGGAGCGAATGAGATTTGTATGTGCATCATAATGATAACGTACAAATCCTGCTGAATAGAGTTGGGATATCTCCTCTGCAGCTTTCAGTACTGATGAAACAGGCATGATCGCACAGATATCATCTCCTCCCGCGTAGATTAATTTTCCACGATGTTTGCTGATGATGGAGGTGACTCCATAGAGAGCAAAGTCCCCCAAAGCTTCAGAAATTGCAGCATGCAGAGCGGGTGTGAGGCGCCTCTTATTATCCCAACCAAGCTTGTTCGTCCAATAGTCCCGGTAGTCCTTGTCAAAACCGGGATCTTGCATATCGGTGAATAAATCCGGATGAAGAACTGTTTTCCATTTCGCTGAAATTGTGGTCCCGTTGACCAACTCACCCATCTTGTCTCCATCCATCAAGAGAATTGCATAATAGTTGTCTGCATCTGTCAGCTCTCTTATTCCGTCTGTCAGCTTTCTTGCTCGCATTATTTTCTCAAACCTTCTTTCCTTTTGAATTAAATGATATTCCTCCTTATCTTCAAAAATAGAATCTTGGATTGCTAAGTTATTTTCGACTTCTCGATGAAGAAATTGGGCGAGCGCTCTACGTTCTTTGAGATTATGGATCAACTTCAAGCTCTGGGCTTGGTCGAGAAAGTCTGAAGAAGCCATCTCTGTTGTTGAGGGAAAAGAGGTATCCTTCAGTGTTTGCTGAAGCAGGCGAAGCATCAAACAGGTGTCTTCATCCAAATCAGAAAAATAATGATCTCTATCTTCAGAATGTCTATCCTTGTCTGGTAATTTTTCCAATGCTGCATAGGCGAGGCGTTTGATTAGAGAGATGGAACACAAGCGCTCGCTATCCGTAAAATCTGCATCGCTTTTCCAGTTCTTTCGAAGCTCATTCCAGAATCGATCAGAGTTGGGATTTGGATTTTCTCCGGGGTAGCAGGTAACTATCTCAAACTCGCTGTAAAGATCACATTTAACTCCTGGCTCTGCAGGCCGTTTGTCAACTTTACTTCCCTTGATGGAGGCTAGGGCGGATTGTGTAAGTTTGTGGCTCAATCCGTAAAGAGCAGAACGCCCATCTTGTTTAATTTGTCCTGTTTGTGGATCAAGTTTTCCAAATTTCTTTTCGGTAAAACAAAGATGATCTTTCAAAAACTCTAAATCTCCAAGAACCTGACTACCCTGCCCAAGTAATTCCTTAATCAAATCATCTTCATTTCTACTTAGCAAAGGTGTCGCAGCCCACTGGTGCTCCCAATAATTAGCATTTTGTCTTTCGAACATATTGTCCACATATGCATATTCTTTTTCTTTCCTAAGAGATTTGGTGTGAGCCTTTACAAGTTCTTTCACAGCGTGGGCAAGACCGAGCCAACTGTTCTTAATGGATGCCTCAATTGCAGCGGTATACTCTGTCTCTCTTCCTGTTGGTATTAGGCAAACAAATTTATTTGGAAATGAAGCTACACTTGGATTAATTGCCGGGTTGTTCGGGAAAAATGCTTGCGCAGCCTTTTCTGTAGAGACCCGTTGTCGACAGTATTCATTCACAAGGGGTTGATCAATCAGATTGGGATAAATGACATGGTCGGGGCCAAGAGTTTCGATCAAGGAGCGGATACCAGCAAAGGCTAACCAAGAGAGCAGTACAGAACCTGTCCAGTAATCACGAAGTTTTCTGGCTTTACTGATGAATTCTTGCACTGGTGTGAGCGAGTAAACCAAAAGCGAGGCTTGTTTGGATTCACTGAGCTCTCGACAGCTTGAAAGAGCTGCAACTAGCCCATTGTGCTGCCAGATGCTGTGATCGGGTTGCCGGGTGTCCGCGGGCAGCCTGCCCCAAAATTCTCCCAAACCCCCTACATTGTGCTTTGCCAGTTCATTTCTTAGTTGCAAGTGAACGTAGAGAAAACGAGCGTAAGCGAACCCATCATGATCCCCTTTGAACTGGTCTGACAAACTACCCTCATCCGGTTGGCTGCCAATGGATTTTTTGGAGTTGAGAAACTGCAACACCTCTTTCTCAAGCAATTCAATACTTGCACTATCAAGATTTTGTAGATTAGCAGGCAAATTTAAGGATAGAGAACCCTCCTCTCCAGTAGGATGAGTCAAACGAGGGGCTTTACTGAAATTGATAGATCCTTTTTCGTGATGCCCGGGCAGTTGTGCTCGATCTAATCCAGCTGCTAGTTGGTCAGCAGGCTGATAGTTCTCTTTGGCAGGAAAAGAAAGGGCGCCAAGAGTAGCTAATAAGTCCTGTGCGCGTTCCTCATGGCCTGGTATACGAAATGGTTTGGTAAAAGGATCATGTAGATATACGCTGAGTTTACGATTCCAATAATCAGCCTTAGGAAGCATCCATTTCATTGTCAGTCCTCCGGATTAAGGCGTTCAAAATTAATATTCTGATCAAAAGAACGGTGTACTTCGGCCCAGATATCCTGTTGTTTTGTGACAGGCCATCCATTTCTTTCACTCATCATTTCTTTCGCAAATGCATGCGGAACATGAAGAGCTATAATTCTTAGCTTTGAAGGATCTTTGAGATCTGGTTTTAAAGCGAAGCGTAATCCAGACGCATGTCGTCCATTTTTTCCCCATCCACGCATTTCCACATTGTGTTTAGTAATGGGATAACCGAGCAGATGCCGATTTAAAGGGTTGCGGTGCGGTGTGCTCTCTGTTGGAAAAGCAAACAATGGGTTAGATTTGGTTCGTAAACTCACATAACTTTCCGCAAGTAAATGCATTGCGTCCTCCCACTTTTCGAAAATCCTTTTTGATTGCCAAGCAAGTAAACCGCTCTTATCAGCGCCTAGTCCATTGGGATAATCGAAGCGAAAGAGATCTTTCCATTCTTGAAGTTGAATTGATTCTGTTAAAATAATTTTTTCTGATTTTACTGTAACACTTCCAAAAGCGTTTCTAGAGCGAGAACCTAGAGTACCAAACTTCTTGAAAAGTCTAAGCGCTGGGCTCAATTGAGATATTTCAGTCTCCGGAAAAGAGATTATTACTTCAAAGCTACCAACCGAAAAATACGATCTTTTTGCTAAGAATTTGCGTTGGGATCTCTGCCACTCCCATATTCCCATTCCACCTAAGTAAGCTAAGGCATTGACTGGTTGTGGAACTTCAGGGTGCCTTATTGAACTACACTGGGGAATCTCACTGCTGGCTTTTTGAATTTGCAGGTCAGTTCTACTTATGGAAACGAAAATCTTACTTTTTCCAGATGACTCCTCTGTACTTCCAAAAATTTTACTTTCTTTTTTAAACATATCTTCAGTATCACGTATTTGATGAACCCCACTTACTCTCCACCAGTAGCGTAAGGCTGCTTTCAGTGGTGCTACAGAAAGATTGGCTTGTTGATCTGCTCCACCCAAAAATGCTGGAGAAATAAAGGAGCAGTTTAAGAAAATTTTTTCTCTTCGATGATTTCGAGTGAGACTTACAGCCATGGTTTTCCCTGAATTTTCTATTGATTTTTGTGCATACTAAATTGAAATTCATCAGAAAAGTGATCAGAATTTCATTGTATTGGCAGCAGACTCAATTTCCCCAGACCAAAGCTGGTCTCTTTACCAAGGTGCATCAACTCTGCGACACGCAAAAGTGGCCAAAAAGGGGCTAATTCTCCTTCAATCTCGATCTCTCCAAGTAATCCACCAAACTGTTGCGCTTGTTGTTGACGATTCGAGTATCGTCCCTGATCCTGCCACCAAACTTGCTTACGCACCATTCTCACTTCGTTAGCCAAAGCCAGTAGCTCCACGACTCCTTCAGGTTCGATTTTCACTCCAAATGCATCCTGCAGAGACTGTAATCTTCGTAAACACAAGCGGACCAGAAGTGGAAAGTCTAAGTCGATTGCGAATCGGTTATGAACCTTTGTGCGAAGTGGAGTGAGTAACTTGATTTGCAGTCGATCAATTGGACCGCTTGCCTTCTCCCAATTAAGACCTTGTTGCGGAAGATTCTCCGGCAATGCTGTATCATGCTCCGTAAAAATTCTCTGACCGCCGGCGAAAACAGTCTTGAGGCTAAACCGAGCGCGCTGACCATTCTCTCTTCTTGGGCCAAGACCTTGAGTACCCATTTGCTGAACGCTGTAAATCCAGTAAGGAAGTGATTCCATGTAGGAACCCAGCAGCACCAGTCGAAAGCGAAAAATGTCTTCAGGGCTAAAGGTCTGTTCTTCTAAGGGATATTCGAACACATAGGGATGAGGAAGTGATGCTTGCCGACTACCCTCTCTTTGGTTTGGCTTGTACTCAAAAATTTGAGCATACAGACATCGCGAGCGTAGCAGGCAGGACTCACAAATCTTTACACGAACAGCACACACTGTTGCCTTCAATGCATGTCCCAGCGTTCCGCGCAACATTGAGCCTTTGAATGACGGCAGTTTTGTTGAGACCTCGAATTGGCAATCCCAGTCAAGTACTAGGTAAGGCAATACCGCAGAATTCATCTTAACCAATTGTGACAGGTTTGGTTTTTACTTAAAAAACCACCCCTAATGAGTAAGCAGAGTTACCGGACTAAAACACTAATGCTTTAATTCAAGCCTGAGAAAAAAAGTTCTGAATTCAGAAATGGTAAACAAGATCTCAGAATAAAGGCTGACTTGATTCAAATTGTAACTATTTGAGAAATACCTTCGCTACAGGAGAACTGCATTATTTGCAACAAATATTATTGTCGACTCAAAAGCGAAGATACGCCATTGGTTGAGCCCACATGCTCATCAATCAAAGTACTTTTTGATGCCTGAAGCATTTTCGTGAATGGAGAGTTTTTTTCGGAGGGTACTCGGGGGGTGGAAATAGAAAATCGGTAAAGCGGTCTTTGCTAAAATTAGTTTTTCAACTCTCAAGTTGTCAAACAAGACAGCTCGACTCTAAATTAGATGTTTTTTTAGAGTTACGAATTGACAGCAAATTATTTGTAAGCTTCGTATCAAATAAAAAAGATTTGAAAAGATTGAGAAGTTGCCGTGAATGTCAGCAAGCTCAATTGTTCAGTTAACTTTGAAAAATCTCAGGCAAGTTTTTTTAAAATCTTTTTAATCAAGTTCTGCTACACAGTCTACCGGTTTCAAGCTCAGTTCAAAGTAACTGGTAGAAGGTGTGTGATGAAAACGAAAATATTTATCAACAAAATTTTTGCGCCTGCCAGAGAATTCCATCTTTGATTTGAAAATCTGCCATTGAATGAAAAGCGAGTATGCTCATTTAATGAAGCAGATTGCCTAGCTGCTAAATGATCTGAGGCAGTGCCCCCATTTTATTGCTGATTAATCGTTCAGTGACAGTAAGCTCGCAGTTCCAGATTTTATGGGGCATTGCGTGTCATTGAGAATTTTGAAACTCTTTCATACACAAATAAAGGAATAAAAATTTATTAGGTAATTTTTGATAATTTGTTGCAAAAAATTCTATGACAGTACCTTGAAATTAGCTTCTACCCTCCTATTTGTGTGGCCTGCAGTGTCACAGAGAGCATGATGACATCACTTGTGATTCACTCGATTTGCAAACTAAGCGGCAGACTGTTTAATTCAATGCTCAACAAAGCAAATCTGTCTTTTCATTCTTACATGCTTGCCGTCCACATGTTTGAATTTGCCAACTCATTTTCCTTAAGATGCAATATTACATAGACTGCTTGGTGACCGTTTCCAGTATAGTTTCCAATTCTTCTTTGAACCTGAGGATGCCCCAGACGCTTGAGTTCCTGTTTGAGATTGGTTGCATTTAACGGTTTGAAATTACTCCTTTTGCAAAAGAGAGTGTATCGATCCTTAAGCTTTTCCCAGCGTACATAACTCTCTTGTTCGAATAAAGAATTGGTGGGCTTTGAAATTTCATATTCACTCTCAATGAATAGATTCACAATGTCTATAGACTGCCTCAGCTCGTTGTGTCCGTCTTGAAACCCAGGTGCCTCTGTCATTTTCCATTGATTACGTCGCAAATTTTGTAGTCCTTGCAAAGCCCAGTTAAGTATGCCTGACAGTTCCTGACGCAGTTCGTCTTTTAAAGCAAGATTGATGTTTTGAGCAGAAATTTTTTGCTTGAATTCCAGTACATCCCAACGACGCATAAAGCCATCGGAGCGATCATGAGACTGAAGCAGATTGTTGGAACTAAGCAGCATTTTCAACTTTGGCCGAAAGATGAACGGAGATGAATAAATTCTTCTGGCCGTTACAGGCTCTCCACTGACAATTTGCTTAAAGATTTCAGATGTGCGCTTGCTTGTGGCGATATCCGTCACCACGTTGAGTCGCTTGTTGTCAAGTTCAGCTAAGTTCATTGCATCACCAAAACCACAGGGATCAACTCGACTGATTTCTGATTGATCAAAAAGTGCTGTGATAGTTTCAATAAATGTTGACTTGCCGTTGGCACCAGAGCCATAGAGCAACAGCGCCTTTTCCAAGCGGCAGTCATTGAGCAGAAAATATCCTGACCACTCGGCAAGCCGAATACGATCATTCTGATTTGGAACAACCTGTTTGAGAAATTTTTTCCAAGTCGAACAGTCGGCATTAGGCTGATAGGCCACCGGGCTGCGAAAGGTACTGAAGTGTTCTCGAGAGTACTCAATCAATTGCATCGCGTTAAGATCAAGCACACCGTTGGCAAGCACAATTAGATTCTCCTGACAGTTCCATTCATGCTTCAACTCCTCGCGATAAATTGATTTGTTGACTGAAAGAACTCCCAGCAAATCCTTGATTCGATGATGTGTGATGACTCTATTGGCTGGATAGATTTTGGTATGTGTCTGCAGAAATTCCAACAAGTCCGCCTCCATTGCGTTCTCTCTGACTTCTTGCCAAATGCCAAGTGTTTCTGCATAGCGATAAAATCGACTGCCGACACACAACAAATTTCCATTTTGAAATTGAATAAAAGCTTCAGCTGCTCGAAGTTGATCAATGCCATCCAACACTGTTATGCCACCTTTGTTTCTAGTAATCAGAAAGTCCTTGGAGTTCGAATTATTCTCTGAAACAAAAGCAGTATCACCAAAGGCATGCTCAAGAGTAAGCTGGTTTTTAAAAGCCACCTTAATTGTATTTTGCACGTATTCAGGGCGATTCTCGCATTTGAGGCGCCAGGGACCATGCTCTTTCCAAATCAAGTGTACTTTTGCTGGATCCTGATAAATGCTTGCCAAAATTGAACATAGACTCAGATCTGCCTCACTTTGACTGGGAAAATCAACTAATTCTCCACTGAGCAAATCATCTAACTTTTGATCATCACTTCGTATTTGCTTCAGTCGACTCAGATCTGCTTTGCTCAGAGTTGTATTGTATTCAATGTTCAATGGCCTTGCTGATTGATGTTCATTTCTGACACCCATGAATTTACTATAATTCTCAAGCACCTCATCGTTGACCTCCAGAATTATTCGCTGAGAATGTATAGCCAAACCCGTCACAGTCAGAAAGCGTTTGTTTTCATAGATTTCCCAGACTGAGCCATTTACTTCTGCACGTCTTTTCATTCTCGAAGGCAACCTGCCTCGAATAAATCCTCTTAGCCCCTTGCCAGATGGAGATAGCTCAATGTAGGCACCATGTTCTTGCCAAAACTTAAAAAATTGTTTGCCACTGTCATTGAGAACCGGTTTTTTGTTTTCATAGGAAAGAACACATTTATCACAATCCAGTCCAATAAAATTATCTTTATCAGATAAAATGAAACCAATTCCGCTCACACGGCCCTGCTCAATGTAGCGCCAATATTCACTCGCAACTTCTTGAAAACCAACCGCCATTCGATCATCAGTGACATTGGCCGGAAACAGCCCAGATGGAGCCAGAGGAACCTTCGTGTACTTATCATTTTGTTTTCTGTAGTCCCAAAGAATCCAGCAAGGTTTTGCGGCCAGTTCTGCATGTATTTTTTCAAAGTTTGGTTGCAAACAGATCGGCTTTGCAGAAAACTGATGATTTTCAGACTGTAAAAACTTTACTGATTGATTATTCAAATTTTGCACAATCAAACTCTATAAAATCAGTTGTAAATGTTCCTCTACGATAAGCCAGTCTTCGAACCAGTTGCTTGTCATAAAGTACTCTTCTTTTACTGAATCTTACTTCCGAAAGATCTCCGCGTTTAGTTAAAAAAGCTACACCAGCATCAGAAACTTTTAAAATGTGAGCAGCTTCCTGTCTTGTAATGAGTTGATTTACTGTGTTTCCGTTCATTGTTAAGTCCTTTTTGTTAATCATTAAAAAAGCTAATGACTAAAAAAATAAATATTTGATTGATCAGATTTGTTGAAGCTGAAGAATTCAATTTTCTGTCTTCGAATTTCTTCTGACAGCTGCTGTTGCTTCTAGATGCGTTTGGCTGATTTCTGCTTGCATTCTCTCAGCCAGGCTGGATTTTCTCATTTCAGAGAGTAAAATTTCAGTTAGCCTTTCTAAATTTAGACAAATTCTATCAAGCCTGTCCAGTATCAAATCATTTTGATACTTATTGGTAAAGGCTGTATTTAAAGACAAGGATTTCATGAGTACTCCAGCTTCAATTTTTCATTAGATTATACAATAGAGTATTTACGGAAAATAAGTGATAGTCAACAAAAAAAACTCAGTAAAATCAGTTGCCAAGTAACGAAAGTTGTCTTTCGATTTGACACTGTTTTTTCGATAAACAGATTGCGTTTTTTAAGAGAATAGAAGAGTATAAATTTACTTTGAAAATGAAACTTATTTTCAACTTATAAACGAGATAAATCTCGTTTATTATAAACAGAATCTAAGTATCTTTATTACTTAATCACTATTGAGTTTGCTCGGGTGAAAAACAAAATTTCAAATCTGAAGAGTAATTGAATGGAGCGTAGGCCTTTTGCTACTCGAAGAGGAAAATGGATTTATCGAATTTATGAAGAAGAAAGCAATCGAACGAAGGAGTATGTACTGTGTTCTGAAGAAGACGCGATCTACAAGCAGACAAAGCGTGGATTAGTCAGGCGAACAGAAAAGGAAATATCGAGTTTTCTGGTGACAAAACGTCAGGAAAAAATATTGAAGATTAGAGAACAGTCAAGTATCGGTGAGGTTGAGCATGTCGCAGACAATCAAAATTGGTCTGTTGCAGATGTTGCTAAAGATTGGCTAAATCACCTTCACGCTATGAGTCGCACCGAAAACACAATTCATGAATATGAAATGTCGGTGACTTACTTCATAAACTCAAACGGTAATCTTCAGTTGCAGAATTTTGAGTTGAAGCATGCCGATCGCTTTCTTGTTCAACTCAAAAGAAAGGGTCTGTCAGCCAGCTCGATAGCTAAACACTGTCGCAACATGAATATTTTATTTCGCTTTGCGCATGAACAGAATTATTACTCAGGTAAAATCATTCGTATTAGAGTACCCAAAGTTCCTCGCAGACAGCCAGAAGTATACAAAGTCAATGAATATCGAATTCTTGAGCAGCATCTGAGAGAAAAACTAAAAAGCACAACTAATGAGTTGCATAGAATGGGATATAGAAACATGCTTCGCCTTCACTTTCTTCTGAAGTGGACGGGACTTCGCAGATCAGAGGCCCACGCTCTGATGCTTGATGATTTTGATCTTAATGAAAGTCTAATGATTTTGCGTTGCAATTCCGAAGTCAATCATGTGCTCAAAAACGGCATCGAGCAAAGTATTCCTCTACCGCAGGGTTTTCTTGACGAATTTTTGAGACTTGATTTGCAAAAGCGAAGTCAGGCCGAAAGGTGGTGGTTGGATGATGGAGAAGGATTGCAGTGGTACAAGGATAAATCCAGCATGGGCCAGGCACTTTCAAGAGCAATGAATCGCTGCGGAATTGTTTCAAAGGCAAAAACACTGCATGGCTATCGAGCTACACTTGGTACGCGTTTAGCCTCTGAAAATCCAGCAGTTGCACAGGCCATTCTGCGTCATGCTCAAATCGGCACAACAATTTCACACTATGTTCACGTACCAAACCTTCCCGTGCGTGAGGCCATGAAGAAATTGAAATGGTGAAGGTAGGGCCCTGATCGCGACAACATCGCGACAAGATGAAACAATTAAAAGACTAGCCGCTTGTTTACAGGGTTAAAGGGTTGATATTGGCGTACTGAAAATCCGTGTGTCGGTGGTTCAATTCCACCTCTGGCCACCTGTAGATAAGCATAATAGATCAAGAACTTACTGGTTTTCAGTCTCTCCTCAGATTCTCTTCAAAATTAACTTCAGGCGCAATCTAGGCGCACTTGGATACGACTTTTCCCACCACCACAGTTAAATTCTCATCTTGATCAAAACCCCTACTCTTCATCGGTCTTGGTACGATCAGGACTAAGAAACAACCTTATTTCTAGCACATACAAATGTCGTTTTGGGACAAACTTTCCTAATTTAAGACCTTCATGTGCGATGTAAATTAGTTATGCCTGTTGACTGACTTCTTCAAATATCTAGATCACCACTCGGCTTACAAACAATAATGGATCATGAATTTTCAACAAAGTTTTCTCTTGGGAGAATCTTAGAATTGCCAGAGCTTTTGGAAATTGATCCATTTGGTCTTTGGAAACTCCTATTGTGCGTAGTTGCTATATTTGTGAGCATCTTTTGGGCTCAAATTTTCTTGCGGGGCTTGATTTTCAGAAGATACAAAATCGAATACTTTGTTTTTCTTTCAGTGACTATTATTTGGGCTTATGGATTTTTAACCAACGCAATATGGCCTGATGCGAAACCAGTATTTGCTTTAGTTGTTTTTGGAGTTTTCTTCTACGGCCTTTATAAGACATGGAGATGGTTAACCGAAAGTAGTAATTGGAAGACACTGGAAGAAGATATGGGCCCAGAATCCCTAAAACGTTTCGCACGACCCAGCACAGTTGGAAGAAGCAGCCACAAAAACGCGGTTCAAGGACTAGTAGACATGTATGGGTTGAAAAAAGCTTATTACTTTTTCTGGGTAGGTTCGCTTGCCGGCATAAGCCTTCTCTTGTTTGGTCTGTTTGCTAGTATGTGAGGTTTGTTGACTAGTCTGGCATTGCTCGAGATTAGCTTAGATTAGCACTCATTGGAACCATCCCTCTACCTGCTTGGTCTCCTCTGCTTGCTCATCCAGTCCTTATTCAGTTTTTCATCTCAACAAAGACAAGTAGAAGGTTCAATGGCGGAATTTAGCCCAAATCTATTTGTTTGTTGCTCTGATAGCCTTTGAGATCCTGTAGGCATCTGTAGGCTCCCAAATTACTCACTTCACCGTTCCAATCAGTACCTGATCTACTCCTAATGTACTGAGTACTGTTAATATTCTGTTCTGAACTCTTTTAAGCCGCTAACTCCAAAGAATTCAAGATCTCCTAATAGTTCCACTCTCTCTTCTCTTTCCCAGCCAGTTTTACTTTCAACTCCAAAGCTCGTAGCACATACGACCAGTTGCCCAGTGAAGTATTGATCCACAGGATTTGATCAACCAACTCTTCAAGGTCTTCCGGGTTCTTCTCAATCGCTTCCAGCAGTGGAGTCGCGTGATAGTGCTCAAAGATTTTCAGGTGTTTGACTAGCTGATTCAGTGATCTGAGTGATGTCTGATAGTTACAAGCCTCCAGCGCCTTCTCCTTCAATTCAATGTACTGCTTTACAGTCGAATCTACCCGCATTTGCAAACGCTCTCTACGAGCGTTCTGAGCATCCTGCAGGCTATGTTTGACCTTAGTATTTCAGAGCAGTCCATAAGCCATTTCAGCAAGATGCTTGGTCTGGTAACCTGCCCGAAGAACTGCCTGTGAACTGTTGCCGTCCACCTGGTATTCTTCAACGAATCGTTGCTGCTTAAAGGTCAGATTTGGAGATGCATTCATCGGTATTCTCCTTGATAGGAAATTGAGTGCGGATGGAAATCGATTAGGGGAGGTAAAAAATGAATGGGTAGAGGCCTTTGGTCCTGCCCCCCCCCCCTCTCACAAAACGTTAAATTCTCCAGCTTAATTCAAAAAAAATTTGTTTCCATACTTACCTTTTAATTGGTAAGCTTAATACTTCTGGTAGTATATAATCTTATTAATAATCAATGAGAATCACAGTGAAAAAAGTATTTTTAGTACTTATTGGACTAGTCATCTTTACTTCTCCAGCCTATGCCCAAAAAATCGCTGTTGAAGGATTTATGAAGCATACCAGCTTCAAGGTTTTTGAAAAATGGAGAGATTCTGGCAAAAGAAAACATTTTTTTTCTGCTAAAGTTACATCTGCAATAACTATCTACAGCGAGGGTTTTGGTTTTAAAGGTACATCAGAGACTGATTTGGGATTATCAATATTAGATGACAATGGAAATGGAAGAATAGTTACTAAAGAGATTTGGACATCCGACAAAGATCCGTCTACTCAATTTAAAGGGCACGCAGACTGCGATTTGACATCAGGGTCCACCACATGTGTCATGTGGTTCAAAGGTTATGGTGAATTTGAGGGTAAAATTATGGAACTAACATTTAACGAAAAAGATGCCGCAGAAACTGACGACGACGACAATCCCAACTTGTATATGCTTGAAGGCATTGTGATGGACGAACCGACTGCAGACTAATGATAAGCGAAACATCTACTCAAGATGATGGATTGCTTTATCAGAGAGATAGATGAGGTCGTTTTTTATCAACAAATACTATATGAATTCAGTTGATTAAACTCATCGTATTATACTGTAGTTGGGCTGAAACCTAAAGACGATCTGGCTGAAGTGAAGAGTAGTTTTGAGAGGCTTGTGGGACGTGTTCGTGCGAGCTTTAAGGGCAAAATCGATATGAGTGTCTACATATCTGGATTGTGCTGCCAAAAGATTGAGGTGATTGAAAGGAGAGATCTGAGGAAGAGCATCGTAGGTTCGCCCAACCATATTGATTACCCAATTATATCAGTAACTTAATTGAAAAATGTCAGTTTGCTGTTGATCTGCCGAAGCAGAGAGCAGGCTGAGTGTGGGGTGACTTTTCCTCAATCTGTGAAGTCGGTGGATTAAGGCCACACCAGAAGATGATGTGGCTAGAATATTTTAGAAGTTTATTGTTTATTCCCATTGGTGTCGTACTTGACCACGAAGAGATCGCCAGAATACATACCTTTCCCCCCCGTGTGGGTGTTGCCATCAAGATCACCTTGAGTGTAGCCGGTCACATAGGCATTGCCACTTAAGTCGGTGCTAATGCCGCGAGCTTCATCATAGGTATAAGTCCCGAGTTGCTGAGTCCACTGCTTGATCCCATCACTGTCGTACTTGACCACGAAAAGATCGTCTCCTCCGGCATTGGTGTTGCCATCAAGACCACCCCAAGTGGATCCGGTTACATAGACATTGCCACTGGAGTCGGTGCTTATACCGTAAGCATGATCAGGGGAATAAGTCCCGAGTTGCTGAGTCCACTGCTTGATCCCATCACTGTCGTACTTAACTACGAAGAGATCATCTGATCCAACATTGGTGTTGCCATCAAGACCACCCCAAGTGTAGCCTGTCACATAGACATTGCCTCTAGTGTCGGTGATTATTCCGTTAGCATGATCAGCGAAAGAAGTCCCGAGTTGCTGAGTCCACTGCTTGATCCCATCACTGTCGTACTTTACTACGAAGAGATCATCTGATCCATCATTGGTGTTGCCATCAAGACCACCCCAAGTGTGGCCAGTCACATAGACATTGACACTAGAATCAGTGCTGATACCGTGAGCATGATCAGGGGAAGAAGACCCAAGTTGTTGAGTCCACTGCTTGATTCCATCACTGTCATACTTAACAACGAAAAGATCCAATGATCCAAAATTGGTGTTGCCATCAAGACTACCAAAAGTGTAGCCAGTCACATAGACATTGACACTGGAGTCGGTGCTGATGCCGTGAACAAGATCAGAGGAAGAAGACCCTAGTTGTTGAGTCCACTGCTTGATTCCATCACTGTCGTACTTGACCACGAAAAGATCGCTTCCTCCGGCATTGGTGTTGCCATCAAGACTACCCCAAGTGTGGCCAGTCACATAGACATTCCCACTGGAGTCGGTGCTGATGCCGTAACCTCTATCAGTGAAAGAAGACCCGAGTTGTTGAGTCCACTGCTTGATCCCACCATTGTCGTACTTGACTATGAAGAGATCATGGTCATATCCAGTTCCTGCCCTTGTGTTGCCATCAAGACCGCTTCCAGCGTAGCCCGTTATATAGACATTGCCACTGGAGTCGGTACTGATGCCGTGAGCAACATCCCCCAAGGAAGATCCCAGTTGTTTTGTTCCAGACCAATTAGTAACGGTTGGTGTAGGTGTTGAAGAAGTAGATGTTGTTTCCCCGCCAGCAAAATCTATAGTAGTTTGTTCACTTTCCAGCGTTGCACAACCGAAAGAAAGGGTAGCGGTGATGATGATGGCAAGTAAGGTTTTCATAGCAGTTCTTCTGTTTGCTGGGTTGGATTACCTTGTTGACGTATCATGAGGAACAAGGTCTGAATCATTCAAATGTTTCAAAGTTGAAACACGATGATCAAACTATAATTCAACCCATCAAAGTTGGGGAGGACGACTGGGGGAGAAACTGGTGTGAAGAAACTAATTGTAGGTATATAAAGATATCAAATTACTGATATGTAATGTTTAATTTAATTCAATGATTTCTTAGTGGGTGTCGAATATTTTTGTTGATCGGGCTCTTGAAGATAGGCTCGATGAATGGGACAAGTGGAGCCAGAAAGAATCTTCATTTAAATATATGAACCTGATGAATGTAGTTTGGGTGGGCCGAAGAAAGGATGAGACCTAGGAACCACCACTCACTTCACCGAATCATCTAACACGTATCTAAACCAGTTTGGTTTCGCGACTGGCCGAACTCTAGTATTCTTGGCTGTAGCTTTTGGGGTCTATGTTGTCTTGTGTGAGGGTAACGTGTGTGAAAATTGATAAGGGGAGGTAAGAATTGAAGGGGTGGGTGAGTTTGGTTCTGTACCCCTACTGGAATGGATGTATTTTAGTCAGTAGCTTGACTTTATCTTAAATCCGAAGAGATTGACTTTGCCCTACATTCTAGTTGGGCAGGGTTGATAATCCTTACAATCTAATTATTGAGAGGAAGCTATGACAATCAAATACGATAGGCTAATGAATGTAAAACCCGGATCAATGCCCGCAGTAATGGAAATGGGCCCCAAATTTCCCGAATTGGCAAAGAAGATTCTTGGTGAAGAATATGCGGGGGGAGTCAAATTCTACTCGAGGGTTATGGGTCCTTTAAATCAAGTAATGTGGTCTTGGGAAGTCGAGAGCATGGATGAAGAAATGGCCAGGAATGCAAAACTCCAAATGAGTGAAGAGTGGAATCAGATGGTCGCAGAATTTATGCCTCATGTTGAGAGCAGTTCAATCGGTGATGCACTCTGGATGCAGGTTAGCCAGACAGATTGATTTTTGGACTTCATATTCGTGCATCTGTGGTCAAGTATCATCTTACTACAGATGCTTCCCAGCCTTCTCTCGGAAACAGTCCATTATTTTCAATATCAATGTCGAATCATCGAGCAAAACAGAGAGACTTTTGATATCGAACTCCCTATTCAGTTTTGCTACCTCCTCAGGTAATCTCCCCACCTCATTCCGATAGATTCACCACCAACTAACTCAGATCTCAAGATCCTAAAAGCTATAAGCTTTTCTCGATCAGTCTACTCGCTGCCTTCACAATCTGTGTAGTACATATCCCAAGCTTGGACTTCCCCCTATCCCTCAGTTATCTCAAAAATCCACTGACAGTGATTCTCAGTACTATGCAAGGTGGTTAATGGCTTTATCTCTCAGGCTCTCATTTACTAGTTCACCACAGTTGAGGGTTGAGGGGAGGGGCAGAATTGTTTTGTCATATACATGAGTGTTTATATAATCATTCTTAGTAACTTAAACAGACCCTTGGATCTAGTCAATGGACAACAGCCTAACAAAAGTAAATTGCCCATCATCCACTGCCATCAAGGCCCCACCATCTTTAGTAAGGACAATATCCTCTCCTGCCCAATCCCCATCTTCAGGATTTGGATACGTTTTCTCCCATAGTATCTGACCATCTTCTCCAAATCGTACTAAATAAGCATGCCAGCGGTCAGAGCAGTCTTGATCATTGCACTCGGAATAACTTTCATATTCATCCCCTGTCCCAGCTACGACTAGAGCTCCACCATCTTTGGTAGCCTTGATACCCCAGGCTTCATCATGAATATATTCTGGGTCAAAGCCCCTGGGATTGCCTACCTTACGCTCCCAGATTATCTCCCCTAACTGATTTACCTTTACTGTGTAAGTATCCCAATTATCTGTGCCAGATAAGGTGTGACCGGAAAGAAAGATGCTGCCATCGAGATCCATATCCATCGCAAATAAGTGATCCGAATTATTCCCACCATAAGTTTTTGACCAAGTGGTTTCTCCGACCTTGCTCAGCTTTATCAATGAGTAATCTTCTGCATCTTTCGTTAGCCCCCCGACAATCAAATCCTCTTGGTAGCTGAAGATTCTGTAAGCATGCGACATGTGATCATTGAGACTTGAATCTGAGCTAAGATTACCTTCCGAATCGAATCTCATCAAATGGCCCTTACCTTCTGCGAAGAAAGTAGTGTCAGGGTCTTGAGCGTTAGTATATCCCACAGCAATCAAATCTGATCCTACTTGCACAACACTCTCTATCGCATCAACCCCCCCCAAATCAAAGTTCTTACTGAATATTACATTGCCAATAGTCTTATCCACTTTTATCAACGCGCTGTCTTGGTTCATAGCCCCAAAAACAATGTATCCATCATCCACCTCCATTGCGCCATTGCCCAGATTGTGACCAGGAGATGAGTATTCGCCCTTCCACGCGATTGTTCCATCTGCGCTAACTTTAGCGACAAAAATTTGCGCATCATCTGGCAGGCTCCCGGTTTCACCAATTTGTAAAAAACCACCATCCGAACAAGAAATTAGAAAATGACCATGTGATTCTTCACCACGACCCTCTGCCGTTGTTGTCCAAAGAATTTCGGGTTTCGTGAATAACTCAGCAGCATCGTTTACCTTTAAATTTTTTGATGTAGCGCTCTTGTCAGCGAGACAAGCTGATAGCGAGAATAAAAAAGCCAGAGTAACTAATTTCAATAGTTTGTCGAAAAACAAATATTGCTGCATGAGATGTATTTGATTACGAATGGTTTGATAAATTTAGTGCCAGTAGACTTTGGAATCATGATCTTAAATTGCAATGCCTTGTAGCTGTCAAATCCAGCTCCTAAAGTTTACTTTTTTAAGCAGGTTTTAGCATCAAACTTTGGCTCGTTGACCCAACTGCACAGCAATGGGACATAAGCGATCAAGGAAGAAACGAAAAAAGCAGCGAATGAATTTGATGTATTAAATCTTTTTCTTTGTGCGATGGCTGGTTGAGAACTCGTTGGTCTGTTTATCGTACCTATCAGCTATATTTCATTAAACAACTTTCATCGTCACACTGCCGACATTGGTGAAACTGCAGGTAATTTCATCACCAGCAACAACAGAGATTAGTGCAGTCGCTGATCCCGGAATGACCAACTCTCCAACCTTTAGCCTCTCACCCCGTTTTCTCAGATGTTGAATCAAAAACCGCAGCGAGTTTAAAGGACTACCCATAATATCAGCCGCAACTCCAGACGCTACAAGTTCACCATTCTTAAAAACCGCAACACCCTCTAACTGCCAGTGCACTTCTCTAGCTCGCACTTTATTATTTCCAACTAACTGTGCGGCATGAATTCCATTGGAACAGATAACTTCCTGCTGTTTAAGCGGGCTGAAATGATAAACGTAATTATGTAATTCTATCCCAGGTTGGACAAACTCAATAGCGTCGAGCAATGCTTTATCAGAAGTTGGCAATTTGGCCAAATCTTGTTTGAGTGTAATCACGAATTCTGGCTCAATTGCTAACTGACAATAATTATTGCTATCGACCACATCACCTTCACACAATAAACCAGGCGTCATTATTAGCCCACAGATAGGTTCATCAACACCAAACTGCTCTCTAATCGCTGCACTTGTACAACCAACTTTGTATCCAATAGGTCTGTCACCATCAGCAATGCGCAACTTATGAAAATAATGTTGGCATTCGTAAGCTTGTTCCAAAGTTAATTGGCTGATGTCGATTTGATCTGATCTGAAAACACCAGTTCTAAAGAATGTATAAAAAGACTGTGCAAGACGGTGAAGCACTTCTGTTTCAGCATTCATTATCGGCCTAATATTATTTATAATCCACTAAATCTGATAACAACTGGGGAGCCAATCTCAACCCTTGGCAAACAATACTCCTTTAGGTCAGGTGTCTTCTAAGGTTAGTGGGATTTACTTAGTGTCTACAAATAAAGAAAATATAGATTGGGGACATAAATCATACTTATCATACAAACTTTGCTTGCCTGTTTGCTATGAATTTATTGATATCTAGTAATCTAATATAGTTTTCTAGTTGAGTTCAACTTGCTGAAATCAGACAGTGAGGAAATATGTTGAATTTTATGGCCGTCATCAAATTTAACAAATGTACTTTTGATGAATGGAAAAAGAAATGGAAGAAGATACCGAAATGGATGGATTGTTCATGAGGGAAGTTATGTTAGCTAAAGCTGGTGAACATACTCCAATTCTGTGTGCAGATGTTTTTGATCGAGAATTACAAAAGATGATGCTGTCTGACCCAGCATTTATAGAAATTCATGAGCAGATGGGCATAGAATTTACTGAATATGAACTGAAACCTGCTCCAACTTCCTAAGCTACTCCAAATTTTTAAAACAGACCGCTAGTAACAATTGATCCCTGTTTTGAGTGCTGATCTCTCGGATTCGCGCAGACCGGATAATCAATGAGATTGCTGGATATATTAAGTGTATACTAAGTAGAAAAGTATACATTGATGAACATCCCCGTATCTGCTTGGTCTCCTCTGATTGCTCAGCTGTGGCTAATTCAGTTTTTGACTCCGCAAAGATAATTATCAGGTTCACTAGCGGAATTTAGCACGAATCTATCTGCTTTCTGCTCTGATGATCTTTGAGATCCTGTATGCATCTGTAGACATCCAAATTATTCATCTCATCATCTCAACCAGTAACTATCTGCTCCTAATGCGCTGAGTGCTGTTAATATTCTGTGCTGAACTCAATCAACTAGCTAGTTCCAAAGAATTCAAGATCTCCTCATATTCCCATTCTTCCTTCTTATCCCCAGCGAGCTTGACCTTCAATATTCTCCTCGATAGAAAAATGGACTCGGATGAAAATCGATTAGAGGAGGTAATGTGTGAAGAGGGTTGGTACTTTGGTCCTGTCCCCCCTTCAATCAAGCGGACGTGGTTTGATGAGTTTCTGTAAAGGACAAATTACAGATGATAGATTGATTGCTTTACAGGTGGGATTGGTCTGGCTATTTGTTATTAATAAATACTATATGAATTCAGTTAATTAAAATCAATTCACTACACTGCAATCGGACTTAAATCTAAAGATGATCCAACTGAAGTGATGAGTAACTCTGAGAGGTTTCTGGGGTGTGTTATTACTAGCGTTTGAAGGTAAAAACGAGGTGAGTGTTTGTTCAGGATGATTTGATCTATGCAAAAACCCCTGTCAGAAAGGCTTAGAAATAACCGCGGAAGCAGTCATATTCCTTTAATATTGGCTGTGTAGCTAATGAACTTGAAGATTGTTTGTGAGTTAATTTACAGATGCAACACTCGTTTAAATAATTGTTTTTATTAAATGGAATCACTTTACCATAATACTTATCTTCCTCATCATAATTGGCTGAACTACCTCGGAATATTCTTACTTGTGAAGTAATGATTTCCCTTTTTTCAATTTCTTTAGCAATCTATATTAAAAGCTACTTCTATCATTTTTGTGGTTAAAGGAACTTCATCCACATGTAAATGTCCAATAACTATCCGACGGAATTTCCTGCCTGACAAATGAATCTTTTCAGCTTCTTTCAAAATACTTTTTACTTTCGTAAATAAACTAGATTGCCAACGGGGGTGGTAATAGCAACGATGGTTCAAAGCTATCAACGATTCAGTCTTAAACTCCTCCATCTGAATACTCAATGATGGCAAATAGAATCCCCAAGCTTGTGCCTGTTGGTTAGCATTGCCAGTGGAGTAAACAAGTGTGCAAACACCTAACTTATGGCATTTTGAATAGGTCAAACCCTCAATCTGTAGAGGATTGTCAAGATAATCAGTCTCCGAGTGCATCTTGCGATGAATTGGGTTGTCATCGTGATCAGAGTGATGCCCGTCCGCAGCTGAACTAGGAATCGTCATCGCAGAAAGTCCTAGGATGCAAAGAAAAATAACAGTAAAAATGAATTTCATTAGACCCCATATTAACTTGGTTGACGGAATTTCTTAGACATATACCCCTGTAAATTCTCCTCTGAATCCCCTTACTTCTTTATCTGCCTTCCAATCCATTTTCTGAAAAGAAAATTCATCTTGCTCA
>JACLAC010003233.1_pt1 | contig 29775 bp, 29 predicted proteins | sample 8027881 | NCBI WGS metagenome assembly JACLAC01 (sample SAMN15725517, study PRJNA655200) | protist metagenome | isolation source: fluorescence activated cell sorting (FACS) single amplified genomes of... | place: Spain: Blaines Bay Microbial Observatory, Mediterranean Sea | collected 2016-01-19 | reverse complement strand
GGCTTGACCGGCTGGTCTGGCGAGATTGTCTGGGTCTTGCTTGGTACGAATTTGGCGTTCCTGACGTTTAACTGGTCACCTGCCAAGATATTTATGGGTGATGTCGGCAGTGGCTTGCTAGGCTTGACTATTGCGGCGCTAGCGATAGAGGCTTGGCTATCGGGTCAAATGTCGTTAGTCGCCTGCCTAATATTACTGGCAGGATTTTGGTTTGACGCGAGCTATACTCTTTGTGTGAGAGTCGTCACGCGTCAGTCGTTTACCGTGGCGCATCGGTCGCATCTCTACCAAAGGTTAGCGAGCAAAAAAGGACATCTGTGGACGACTAACGCCTTTCTAGCATTTGCGGTATTTTGGGCACTGCCTCTAGCCTGGCTGAGTTTGCGTTTTCCGGTATGGCAATGGGCTGCTTTGATTATCGCGCTGGTACCACTTTCGATACTTTGTTACCTATTTCGAGCCGGTCTACGGAGTTGATCTTTGCTGCTGATGAACGCCCTAGCAACCGTATGTAACTGAGCAATAGAAGCTGTCGAACAGGAATTTAATTTAAACTTGATGCTATCCCTTATAGAAGAATTATCTAGACGGAAAAAGCAGGTAATCGCGGTGTTGGCAGATTTGGTCATGTTGCCAACGAAATCGACGCTCAAGTGCAGATACACATGCACGAAAATGCCGCCGAGGTTCAAGCAGCGCAAGCCCTCCATGGAAAGACATGGATCCAAGCCCTAAAAGAGATCGAACTGCTCGGTCCCAACCTGCAAACCGTACATATGACGCACGTGTCCGAAGAAGACTTGGCGACTATTGCTTCTTCCCAAACAAGCGTCATTCACTGCCCAGTTTCAAACTTGAAGCTTGCTTCCGGATACGCGCCCATTGACAAGTTTATCGAAGCCAATGTGCAAGTTGGTCTTGGTACAGATGGGGCAGCGTCAAACAACACGTTAGATTTATTTCACGAAGCACAGACGGCCTCGCTGATCGCGAAACACGAAAGACGCGATCCTACAGCCGGGAATGCGCGAGATACCTTGCGGATGGCGACACTCGGCGGCGCTCAGGCTCTCGGCCTCGACCGCAAAATCGGCTCTCTGGAAATTGGCAAACAAGCGGATTTCATCGCAATCGATGCGAGCAACCTCAACTTGATGCCACACTACGATCCCTTCGCTGCGCTCATCCATGGCAGCGCGGGACGCAATGTGAGCCATAGTTTTGTCAGGGGCCAAGCACTGCTTGACGACCGAACACATACCAGCATCGACGTTTCAGCACTGATAGAGAAAGTGCGACAATGGCAAATCACCGCAGTTTAGTCGAACCGGTCGCTACCACCAGGGATATATGCAGCACTCAACCACACAGGCAGATGCCAATTTCGATCCGGAAGAGATCACCAAGTTCGATGCGCTAGCCGCAAAATGGTGGGATCCGACCGGCGAATTCCGTGCCTTGCACGATATCAATCCAGTGCGTGTGCAATATATCGCCGCCCGTAGTGACTTTAACCACGGGCCCGTCATCGATGTCGGTTGTGGCGGTGGCATACTCACTGAGGCGCTCGCCAAGCTGACAGACAACGTTACCGGTATTGATATGGCAGAAAAAGCACTCGGGGTCGCTCGACTGCATGCGTTGGACGCTGAGGTTGAAGTCACCTACCACGCTACGACCGCGGAAGAATTAGCAATCGAACAACCGCACCGATTCGGCACTGTCACATGCCTGGAAATGTTGGAACATGTCACTGACTATGCAAGTACGGTACAGGCCTGCGCCGACCTCGCGCAACCAGGTGCTAACCTCTTTTTTTCGACGATCAATCGCAATCCTAAGGCCTACGCACTGTTAATACTGGGTGCCGAATACGTCATGAATCTGTTGCCCCGAGGCACCCATGATTACAGAAAATTTATTAAACCCGCCGAACTGTGTAATGCCATAACCAACGCCGGCCTCGAGGTCCGGGAGCTCAGCGGCATGACGTACAACCCATTCACTCATCAATGCACCATCAATCAGGACGTCGATGCCAACTACCTCGTACACGCAGTTAAAGCCGCATGATAGACCTGAACACTTCCGATTGGCGCTTTCAGCCGCAGCCCGATTTACTCACGAACAAGACGATACTAGTTACCGGAGCCGGCGACGGTATCGGCGCAACCTTAGCGCGCACGATCGCACAACTCGGCGGCAGCGTTGTCCTACTCGGCCGGACCCGTCAAAAGCTTGAAACTGTTTTTGATTGGATCGAAGCAAACACGGCAACGCAGCCGGTGATCGTGCCGTGCGATTTAGCGGACCTCACCGCTGAGTCTATTAACGCCCTAGCAGATGCCATCACTGACTCCTATGGCCATCTCGACGGACTCGTGCACAACGCGTCTGTTCTAGGACCACGGCTGCCGATTGCCCATTATCCTCACGAGGCCTGGCTCAACGTCATGCACGTCAACGTCAACGCACCATTCATGCTGACTCAAGGTCTCTTTCACCTACTAGACGAAGCGCCTGAGGCAGCGGTGATCTATGTTTCCTCTTCCGTCGGTCGAGAAGGTCGTGCCTATTGGGGAGCCTATTCGGCCTCCAAGTTCGCTCTGGAAGGGCTAAGTCAAATTCTGGCTGACGAAACAGAACAGGCAGGTAAGCTGCGTGTGTATAGCGTAAACCCAGGTGCCACCCGCACGGATATGAGGGCCGCTGCATACCCGAATGAAGACCCGCAATCGGTCCCCACCCCGGCCGTTCACATGGACTTGTTCGCCTACCTGCTTGGTGGCAAGAAGCATGGTGAACCTCTCCCAGAGACCGGAAGCTTGCTGGATGCGCGCATTTGGCGCAAAGACCGGCAGTCACCAAAAATGGGCACCCCATCATCAAACTGACGAGAATTAGACGCTAGACTGTCGAGCTATTGCCGAAGGCGCCGCCGCAGAAATTCGCAACCCAATGATTTAGATATTGTTAACCTGACACAGATCTGGTGTGTGTTTAGGCCTAAAGTCTGACAAACGAAGTTCCAAAAAAAGATGGCAACCGACAAAAAACAAGCACTCACCATCGCATCGGCGATTAATTTGGATGACCGCACCGCACTCCATCTAACCCAGGCGTTTAACCAGGAGACCGATCTCCCAAGCCTTTTGCAACTCCTATTTTCTCAACTCCAGGCATTGTCTGGTGCGCATGGCCTAACGTATGGTCATAGCGCGCTCGAATTCGAATGTCAGCTTGGACAAACCGCTCATCACAACGCCGAATACGACCTCGAGTTTGGTCAGGATCACCTCGGTAGTTTGACCATCTTTTACCTACGCAGACAAATCGAACCTGAGCTGCAGACCAGTAAAGCTCTCGTCGCGCTTATGTTCACCGCCCTAAGGAACGCCGTAACTCTCATGCAGGCACGGCAAACAACCCCTACGCCACAAATGATTCCCGCTCCGTCCGATATCGAACAACTCAGCCGTGAAGAAAAAGCCGACACGCTCGTACTCATGGCACTGGATAGCCACATCCAACTCGTCGAACAGGCCGGTCATGAATGGGCACAGATTTTGATGGCAAGCGTACACACACATATCAAAGAAGGCCTTAGACAAGCGGATGGCGTTTATCAAATCTCGGACGAACTCATCGCAATACTACTCCCCAACACAACTCCGACCCAGGCCAGTCAAGTGGCTAAAAAAGTGCGTTTGCTAGTGGCCAGCTTGCACTTAACAAGTGTTTCAACACAGGAGCCTCTTTCCGCGAGCATGGGCATCGCGGACGGCAAGTTAGCTAACACCGCGGAAGATGTGATGGCTCATGCCAAGCTTGCTCTGGCGCAGGCGAAACAGGAAGGTCATAGTACTATTTGTGTTTATACAGAAGCGTTGGGCGAAGCCAACTCTTGAGCTAATACCCGCTTTTTCTCGAGCTTCGGGTACGGGATCAAACAACTTGTTTTTGCGGTTCGCGAGACCTTGGAAGGCCTGCGTTTCGGGATCTTATAAGGCATGCCCAGCATTGCGTACACATTTCGCACATCTTTTTGCTGAATCGATGCCCACTGCTCGCTGCGCAACCATGACGGCAAGATAAATGGCCCATAGCGAACCCGTTTTAAACGACTAACGGTAAGACCGCGTGATTCAAACAGACGTCTAACCTCTCGATTTCTCCCTTCGGTAAGCACAACGTGATACCAGTTGTTCGTGCCGCTGCCGTTATAAAATCTAACATCTGAAAATCGAAGCATCTCACCATCGATTTCGACCCCTGCTTTCAAGGTATCGATATCGTCTTTTTCCAAGGTACCGTGTATACGCACTGCATATTCTCGATCCAAGCCCGTAGACGGGTGCATCAAACGATTCGCAAGCTCGCCATCGTTGGTGAATAGCAATAGGCCAGAGGTTTGCACATCCAGTCGACCCACACTGACCCACCGGCCCTGTTTTAAATCTGGCAAATCCTCGTACACCGTGCTGCGACCTTCTGGATCGCGACGTGTCGTCACCACACCAGTCGCCTTGTTTAGCAGCAGAATCTCCACCGATTTTGTCACTGCTGTGCGTACCCGTTCGCCATCGACTTCGACTCTGTCGTTATCATTCACTCTCTGTCCGAGCACGGCTCGCTCACCATTTACAACGACGCGCCCTACGACTATCCACTTTTCGATTTCTCGACGTGATCCGAGCCCAACCTGGGCCAGTACCTTTTGCAGGCGTTCGCCCGGCCCCATATCCATAACAGTCAATTCGGCTCGAGGGTCGCTCTGGGACTGCCTGGTGCGTCGGTCGTTGGCTCGACCAGATTGATGATTCGATCGATTACTTGAGGAACGCTCTGATCGACGCCTTGATGACTTTTTTGCACCAGTTCTTGGTTTTCGACTCGGTGACCCTGGCGGCCCGGTGCGGCTACTGCGACGAGATGTTGGTTTTGCCATTAGATGTTACTTTAAGGTGTCTTCGGAAAACTTTCAGGGTGCAAAGGAACCACATCAGCACCGATACTCACCGACTCGAGGGTAATGCCTTCGCTCGCGTCCATACTCGCATTGGATGGTGCATCGGCCCCTACAGCAACAACATCATCAGCTTCGGCAACGGGCGTCGCCTCTATAATGCCGCCTTGCTCTGCCTGCAAAACAGGCTCGATTAGGGCCCGAATCTCTGGCAACGGAGGCAACTCACTCAAGCTCTTGAGATTGAAATAGTCCAAAAATTCTTTTGTCGTTGCATATAGAGCCGGCTTACCGGGCACCTCTTTATGTCCAATCACTTTTATCCACTCGCGCTCAAGTAGTGTGCGCATGATGCTTTGACTAACACCCACACCTCGAACCTGTTCGATATCACCTCGAGTGACTGGTTGTTTGTAGGCAACCAAGGCCAAGGTTTCCAACAAGGCGCGTGTATACCGAGGCGGTTTTTCATCCCAAAGACGGCTCACCCATTCCGCAAGCTCCTGACGAACCTGGAATCGATAGCCTGATGCCACTCGTTTGAGTTCAATACCGCGGTCGGAGGCGTCAGCCTCAACCGACGTAAGCGCCTCTCGCAGTACCTTATTTGCCGTATCCTCACCGAGTTCACCTGGGGCAAAGAGCTTGACCAAATTTGCCACGGTCAATGGCCCATCTGATGCGAGTAACGCCGCTTCCACAATTTGTTTGATCTTAGTTTCTTCCACTTCTCGCTACTCACTCCGTCTTCTCAAAGCTCTATCCAAACCAAACATCGTCACTCAATCTTCTTCCGCTTCCACCTGGTCCGACTCATCACCATAGTTCGTGAGAAACACTGGCCTCTGATCCGTTGCACTCGCAACAGCTCTTAGATGTATCGGCGCAAACGCCTCGGCCTGGACAAACTCAAGCAAAGCCTCACGCACCAGCTCCATGATCGCCAAGAACGTGACAATGACTCCCATGCGTCCTTCTTCCATAACGAAACACTCATAGAACGAAATAAACTCTTCCGTATTACGTACTCGCCCGAGGATCAAGCCCATACGGTCTCTGACAGAAAGCGGCTCCAGAGCAATCTCGTGGGAGGCGAACATTTCCGCTCTCTTTAACACCTGCGCCATCGCCACAAGGACATCTTTGAAGTCGACTTCTGGATCGGCACGCTGGCGCACAAGTTCCGGCTTTGTCGCGGTCACAAGGTGGATGTCTCTCTCCACCCTTGGTACTTCGCCAATATTCTCCGCACCCGTTTTGATCTGCTCATACTCCTGCAGCCGTCTAATGAGCTCAGCTCGCGGATCGCCCTCTTCTTCATCACGATTATCAACCCGAGGTAGCAGCATCCTAGATTTTATTTCCGCCAGCATCGCCGCCATCACCAGATATTCACCCGCAAGGTCCAGGTGCAGCGCTTGCATCAAATCAATGTACTGCATGTACTGCTTGGTAATCTCTGCGACTCTAATATCGAGAATATCAAGGTTCTGACGCCTGATTAGGTAGAGCAACAAATCCAACGGCCCCTGGAAAGTTTCCAGGAAAACTTCCAGCGCCTCCGGCGGGATATAGAGATCTGTTGGCAACTCATTGACACGCTCACCGTGAATCAGCGCGATAGTCGCACCTTCTTCAGCCCGCGCCTCACTCAAACCTTGCACCGCTGGCGGCGCATCATCGGATGGCGCTGACACGGACGATGCGGCTAAGGTGTCAACGACATCATCTGCCATGTTTTCCTCTCGTAGATTTCTTCTCGCCACAGCTAGCGATGGCTAATACCAATCGCTTCTTTGACATCTTCCAGCGTTTCGCGCGCTACCGCACGTGCTTTCTCAGACCCTTCCTGAATAATCGACTGCACCAGGTCAGGCTCTTGCTCGAATTGCTCCGCGCGTCGTCGATAAACAGCCTGTTCTTCGTTGATCTTCTCGATTAGGGGCTTTTTACAATCGACGCAACCGATACCAGCCGAGCGACAACCTTCGGCTGCCCACGCAAGGGTGTCTTCGTCTGAATAAACTTCATGCAGCGCATACACAGGGCAATGATTTGGCTCGCCTGCGTCCGTCAACCGAACGCGTGCTGGATCGGTTTGCATTGTCCGTACTTTTTCTTCGACAACATGCGGTGCTTCTCGTAGCGCAATAAAATTATTGTAGGATTTGGACATCTTTTCGCCGTCCAAGCCGGGCATTTTGGCAGCGTCCGTTAACAATGATTGCGGCTCCGGCAGAATAATTCTGCCGCCGCCTTCAAGGTAACCAAACAAACGCTCAGTGTCGCCTATCGATAGATTCTGCTGCTCTTGCAACAACGCCCGAGCCCGTTCCAGAGATTCGCCATCACCACGCTCGAGATACTCACGGCGAAGTTGCGAGTAGAGCCGTCCAGCTTTCTTGCTCATCTTCTTAACCGCAGCTTCAGCTTGCTCCTCAAAGCCGGGTTCCCGGCCGTAAATGTGGTTGAAGCGGCGTGCGACTTGCCGCGTCAACTCAACATGCGCGACTTGATCTGCACCGACAGGCACCCAGCCGGCCTTGTACATCAAGATATCGGCGCTTTGCAACAGTGGATAGCCAAGAAAGCCGTAGGTGGCCAGATCTTTATCATGGAGCTTAAGTTGTTGGTCTTTGTAACTCGGAACCCGTTCCAACCAACTCAGTGGCGTGATCATCGAGAGCAGCAAATGTAGTTCAGCATGTTCAGGCACCCGGCTTTGAACAAACACCGTCGCAATGCCTGGATTGACCCCGGCTGCGAGCCAATCGACCACCGTCTCGTGCGTGTATTGCTCAATCTTTTCCGACGCATCATATTGAGTAGTCAACGCGTGGAAGTCCGCTACAAAAAAGAAACTCTCATATTCGTGTTGCAGCTGAACCCAATTCTTGAGAACGCCGTGGAGGTGACCTAGGTGCAGTTGTCCGGTCGGACGCATACCAGAGAGAACTCTCTGGTTCGATTCATTGCTGCTCAAGCGAGCGCCTTTCACAATTGATTTCGACAATTATACGGCTGTCACCGCCATGGCGTACACCACTGAGACCCGATGCGCGGCGATATTTAGCGCATCAAGCTTTCCAGATCGCCTATGCCCTGCCGTATTACAACGGGAGGATCCTCTGTAAGGTCAATCACAGTCGACACCGCCGCAAGCTGGATCCCGGCATCCATGACCATATCCACCTGTTTGCCTATTCGCTCGTTGATCTCCCATGCTGACCTAAGAGGCTCATCTTCACCGGGCAATCGCACCGTAGTGGTCAACAAGGGCTCCTGTAGATGTTCGAGTAACGCCACCGCGACAGCCTGATCGGGCACTCGCATCCCGATCGTTCTGCGTTTGGCATGCAGAACCCGTTTGGGGACATCACGAGTCGCTCTCATCACAAATGTAAAAGGACCTGGTGTCGCGCGCCGCAACAGACGATAGCCCGCATTGTCCACCCGCGCATATACCCCTAGCGATTTCAAATCATGGCACGCGATGGTGAACTGATGTCCTTTCGGCAATTGACGCAACGCAACGATCCGCTCCAGCGCTGCCTTGTCACCAATACGACACGCGAGCGCATACGCCGTATCCGTCGGATAGACGATCACTACCCCTCCCTGACGCAACTTTTCAGCCACCAGGCGGATCATCCTAGGTTGTGGATGGGTAGAATGTATCTCTAGCAACTGTGCCAACTGGTACCTGCCGTTTTGGTCGTGAATCGCATATGATGCGCGCCTCTCATTCGCGGTTTGCAGATCGCTCACATTCAAACCGCGCAAGCATACGCAACCAGCTAGTTAAGTAGAATGCAGCAATTTATTGATTACATCGCCATCCTCGCTTTTGTTGTCGTTTATTTCATGACAAAAGACATCTTTCTAGCCACTGGCGTTCTCATGGTCGCGGTGACCGTGCAAATCTGCCTCTATTGGCTGATGAAGAAGCCGATCGGCAACGAACTCAAACTTACTTTCTGGGCGAGCATGATCCTCGGCGGCATGACATTGATCTTCCAAGACGAGACTTTTATCAAATGGAAGCCTTCTATCATCAACTGGCTGCTTGCCTTGGTTCTTGTCGGTGCGCACCTGTTTGCCAAAACCTTCTTGGTGGAAAAAATGCTCGGCAAAGTGCTACGTCTGCCAGACTCTGCTTGGCGATCGTTGACGTATGGTTGGGCGCTTGCATTCACTGTCTCTGGAACAGTCAATATCTACGTCGCCTATTCCTACTCTCTAGATACCTGGGTGACGTTCAAATTCGTCGGTTTGCTCGGCCTTAATCTAGTCTTCCTTATGGCAACTTTTGCCTTTCTGCATGTCAAAGGCTTGTTGACCGAAGAACACCTACTCGATCCCAATAACAGTGATTCTTTGGACCATGCGGCCAAAACGAAAACAAAACGTTGAATCACACACCCGATCTGTTTGTGCAAGGAAATCTCCGACATGATGATACCAACTCAACTAAGCACTTTGTTTTTTGTGGCTGTTGTTTGTTCACCTGTCGCCAATAGCAATACGGTCTATATCTCCGACGAGTTGACCGTGCCGCTAAGGAGTGGTCCTTCTGGAAGCCACAGAATCCTGCACCGCGGCTTAGCAAGCGGCACGCAGCTCGCCGTAGTCGCAGAAGATGTCGAGGCGGGGTTCACCCAAATCCGCACGACTCGCGGTACGGAGGGTTGGATTCGAAGCCAGTATCTCGTCGATGAACCTATCGCCAAGCTCAGGCTCATCACTGCACAACGAGAAATCACCAGACTTGAGCAGCAGGTGCAGCGCGCCGAATCTCAAATCTCAAACTTGACTCAGGACAATGTAAAACAGGATAACGCAACGCAAGCTTACGCCAACGAGATAGACGAATTAAAGGTGGCGCTCGATCGCATCACCAGCATCTCTTCCAGCGCTGTCGAAACCCACGAAGAGAATCTCCGCCTCCAAGACGTTAACGCTCGATTGCGCGAAGAACTTGGTGACATTGCCGAGGAGCGCAACCTCTTGCATGACAATGTAGAGAATGAAGGAATTATGTTGGGCGCCGGATTCATCCTCCTCGGGTTAATCGCTGGAGTGCTATTAAAGGCTCGGCCGCAACGCTCGGCCTGGTCCTGACATGACGGTCCTTTCGGTCAATCTCAACAAGATCGCGGTCTTAAGAAACTCACGCGAAGGCCATCGGCCCAGCGTGGTTGCTGCCGCGCGAACTGTAATCGCAGCTGGCGTCAAAGGCATCACCGTCCACCCACGGCCAGACCAGCGCCACATCCGTCCCCAGGATGTCTACGATTTAGCCGCACTCTTAAGCAATGAATATCCTGAAGTGGAATTCAATATCGAAGGTAATCCGCATGCTGCGCCAACCATTGAGGGCTATCCAGGCTTTGGTACGCTCATCAAAGATACGGCACCCAGCCAGGCGACTTTGGTACCTGACAGTGACGATCAACTCACGTCAGACCATGGCTGGGATTTGCGCACAAACAACTCCGAATTGGCGGACAAAATCAGCCTGTACCAATCTTTCGGCGCGCGAGTCTCTCTTTTTATGGATCCAGAGCTTGATCAAATCGACGCGGCCAAAACACATGGCGCAGATCGCATAGAGCTCTACACAGGCCCACTGGCCGAGACGATCTGGGCACATGGTGTGGATGATCCACGTACCGAAGATAGCCTCAGAACTTATGCAAACGCTGCGCGCCATGCACATCAAATCGGGCTTGGCGTGAACGCCGGACACGACTTAGATTTAGGCAATCTGTCAATTTTTTGTCAACAGGCCGAGATCAACGAGGTGTCCATCGGACATGCCTTGATCGCCGATGCCCTCGAATATGGTTTGTTTGAATCAACGCGCAAGTATTTGGCACTGATCCCACCTGACTGACGCCTGCTAAGACTGCAGAAGTCTTCTTTTATGACGCCTGATCGCAACTCACGCACCCTCGCAATCGTCGACCGGTAACAATATCTCGCTACCCAGGCGCCGGCGCGTCGACTATCATGCACGCATGAAAACATTAGATCTTTGCAAACCGCATTGGGCGTTCGTTCGAGCGCTGCCCTCTGTTATCCTCGTTTGCTGCTTGAGCCTCTCGTCGCTCGTGCAGGCCGCAAACCCACGCGTTGCCATCAATACGAATCACGGCGTGATCGAAGTTGAATTGTTTGAAAAGCTAGCGCCACTCACCGTGACAAACTTCCTTGACCTTGTTGCAAGCGGCTTTTACAGCGATCTCATCTTTCACCGTGTCATCGCTAATTTCATGATCCAAGGTGGCGGGTACGACCAACAGATAAGTTACGTACCTGGCCCAAAAACAGTCGCCAACGAAAGTTTCAATGGCATTAAGAATACCAAAGGCACCGTCGCTATGGCCCGCTTGTCGGACCCAGACTCGGCGGATACACAGTTTTTCATCAACGTGAAAGACAACACCCATCTCGACGCCGCTGGCAGCCAAGCCGGGTATACCGTTTTTGGCCGTATCTCAGCAGGGTACGAAGTCGTCGAGTCTATCGAACTCGTCAGCACCCACTTAAGCCACGGAATGGCTGCGGTGCCCGAGGAACTCGTTATCATCTCAAGCATTACTCTTATCGAGTAACTGCTTACATCTGTGTCGTTTATCGGCATCATTAATTTGGGATCGTCATGCAAAAAATAATAGCTATTTTCGCCAGCGCTTTGCTGCTGGGTTATCTGGTCACAGAACTCTCGGCGCGCTTCTTCGCCGACAACTATTTCGCTCTTCTAGTCATCGCCATAGGCGCCTTTGTCGTGAACGGTTTGTTTATTGCAAAGTTGGCTAGCAATTCAGTGCCACCTGCTCGCCCCTCTAAGCAGGAGGGCGACTCGGCAAGTAGCAGGCCGGGGCAAACAAACAAAAATAATCGACGTGGATCACGTGACCGTAATCGTGGCAACAATCGTAATGATTCAAACGACGGACAACGACCAAACCGAAACACATCGGACCAGAAGCGGGACAATCAGCGTCAGAATCGCAACCAGAGTGCTCGTCAAGAGCCCGATCGAGACTCAACTCGAGATGCAGCACCACAACCGAGCGCGCCCAGCGGTCCTGTCGAAGAAGGCGAGGTCAAATGGTTCAACCGCTCTAAAGGTTATGGCTTCATCGTGCGTCCTAATGAAGAAGAAATATTCGTTCACCAGAGATCTATTGTTTCTGATGATCGTCGCTCCCGTCCAGCGCTGAGAGATGGCCAACAAGTTAGCTACGTGGTTGTGAAGAACGAACGTGGCGCTCAAGCGGAGCACGTCACTCCTCTGGATTAACCATGCAAATAAAGGCAATGCTCAGCAAGCGCATTGAACAAACGTTTGCCGTCCTCGGTCTTCAAGGCGACGCCCTGGTACAGGCGGCAAGCCGCCCCGAATTCGGAGACTATCAAGCCAACGGCGTGATGGCCGCTGCCAAGCGGGAGAAGAAAAACCCTCGTGAGGTCGCGCAACAAGTCATCGATCATCTCGACCTCGACGGCATTGCCAGTCAAATTGAGATAGCCGGGCCAGGATTCTTGAATTTTACTTTGGATCCAATCTGGCTCGCGACTGCTGCCCCCGGTCAAGTGAGCCAAGCCACACCGCCGGCGACGATTGTGGTCGACTATTCCGCACCTAATCTTGCGAAGGAAATGCACGTCGGGCACCTGCGATCCACCATCATTGGTGACAGTATTGTTCGAGTACTGGAAGCGCAAGGTCACCAAGTATTACGCCAAAACCACGTTGGTGACTGGGGTACTCAATTTGGCATGCTTTTGGAATACCTCCAGGAGAGCGGAGAGAGCTCTGATCAACTCGCGGATCTAGAGACGTTCTACCGATCAGCAAAAGTACGGTTCGACGAGGATGAAGCGTTCCAAAACCGAGCTCGTAAAGCTGTCGTAGACCTTCAATCAGGCGCCGAATACGCCGCCCTGCAATGGCAAAAGTTCATAGCTATTTCCATGTCGCACTGCCAAGACATCTATGATCGATTGGGTGTGACTTTGTCGCCGGAACACATTGCCGGCGAAAGCCGCTATAACGAGGCGCTACCGGGTGTGATCAAAGCCCTCGAAAACAAGGGACTCTTACAAGAAAGCGACGGCGCCCAGTGCGTTTTTCTCGACGAATTCAAAACGAAAAAGGGCGACATTTTACCCGTCATCGTGCAAAAGTCCGACGGCGGTTACCTTTATGCAACGACAGACCTTGCTGCCATCGCTTATCGCACAAGTGAATTAGATGCAGATCGTATCCTCTACTGCACAGATGCCCGCCAGAACCTGCACTTTAAACAAATTTTCGCAGTTGCGCGTCTCGCTGGTTTTAACGCGAACCAATCAAGCCTCGAGCACCTCCCGTTCGGAACGATGCTTGGTGCCGACGGCAAGCCGTTTAAAACACGCTCGGGCGACATCATTAAGCTGGCAGACCTCCTCCGCGAGGCAGAAAATCGTGCGCTTAGACTCGTGCAAGAAAAGAACCCCGGTCTAGAATTGCAAGCAGCTCGGAAACTTTCGAAAATCATAGGTATCGGTGCCGTGAAATACGGTGATCTCTGCAAAAACCGAACCAGTGATTATGTCTTTGACTGGGATCAGATGATCAGCTTTGAAGGCAATACATCCCCCTACCTACAGTACGCTTACACCAGAGTGCGCAGCATTTTTAGTCGCGGAGAGATAGAGGTTGCGACTCTACCCAGCGAGACCATCGCTGTGGACGAACCGGAGCGACGTCTGGCGGTCACACTGGCCGCTCTAAACGATACCCTCGAACAAGTCGCGGCGGAAGGATATCCGCATTATTTATGCACGTATCTCTATGAACTGGCAACTCGTTTCACGCAGTTTTACGAAGCCTGTCCGATTCTAAAAAGTACTGGAGAGGTGAAAACGCGCCGATTGGTACTGGCGCGCCAAACCGCCGATACATTGCAGCTTGGATTGTCGTTACTGGGCATAGATACACCCGAGCGAATGTAGCGGTGCTCGCAGCACGAATAGCGATCACAGCCAAAAGCCTTACGCCACGCGTTGGTGCACAAACTAGAACCGTTAAATGGTCCGTGCTTGTGGCGTCGCGTAGGATTTAAGCGTTTCCGCAAAGTCGTTCAGTGCATCCATTCCCGAAGCTTCGGCTTGTTTACACCATTCGACCAACTCGGCAACAACGTCTTCAACATTGCCTCCCCGTTTGGCCCAAATCTCGTTTAGTCCAAGGTGGGCGTCATAAATCACTTTGAGATTCTCACTCCGCTCAACGACCGCCGAAACTCTTTCTTTGGCACGAACATCGAGTAGCGAGACTTCACGACACATCAGCTTTTTCGTTTTCTTATAGAGCTTGCGAGTTGCTGCATCGGCCTTGTTGTACTCATCCTCCAACACAGGCTGCAATACTTCTTCCGCATAGCGCGCCATCACCCGGAAACGATCGTTCACTATGGCCCATGCGGCATCTTTGTCTAGGTGGTCTTTATCTGGCACTCGTTCAACCATTGGTCCAGTACTTACAACCTCCGCTAATCCCAATTTGGCGAACAACTGTATCCACGCCCAACCCAAATCAAATTCGAACGGTTTGACCGACAGCTTTGCCGAGTTCGGGTAAGTGTGGTGGTTGTTGTGCAATTCTTCGCCACCGATCAAAATACCCCAAGGCGATATGTTCCGCGCCGCATCGGGACACTCGAAATTACGATAGCCCCACCAATGCCCTATACCGTTGATCACACCTGCCGCAAAGATCGGAATCCAAATCATCTGCACCGCCCAGACCGTGAGTCCAAGTGCACCAAACAGCCCGACGTTGACAAACATTAACAGCACCACGCCAACCGTATTATTTTCATAGATGTTTCGCTCTAGCCAATCGTCTGGGCATCCGGCACCAAAGCGTTCGAGCATTTCTTGATCTTGACCTGCCGCTTTGTAGTTTTCTACCCCACGCCAAAAAACCTCACCAACCCCCTTAATGACCGGGCTGTGCGGGTCTTCCTCGGTTTCACATTTCGCATGATGTTTGCGATGGATAGCAGTCCATTCCTTGGTCACCATGCCCGTCGTCAACCAAAGCCAAAAACGAAAAAAATGCTGCAGTGCTGGGTGCAACCTAAGCGAACGATGCGAGGAATAACGGTGCAAATAAACTGTCACAGAGACGATCGTGATGTGGGTGACCACCAATGTATAACCAACCAACGTCCATGCTGACCAATGCAACAACCCATGGTTTAGCCAATCCAACATGCTCAAACCTTACTCCTTCAATTACCCGCCTGATTCGACGAGCGGAATTTACGGGTTTAATCGCGAAATAACCACCACCATTTAGACATTCAAGTGGCTAATCTCGCCCAATTGCTTAAGTCTAATGGACATTCGGCGCCTAATACGTGTCAAATCCCACGAAAGAGCCCTTTTTTTAGGATTTACTGATATGACTAGCGCCACCCAGGCATTTTTTAACATTCTTAGCACCTCAGATCTTGCTGCTCTCATTAGAGACGGCGCTGATCGCTCAATCTTCGACTGCCGATCAAAACTCGGTCAACCTGGGTGGGGCCGGCGCGCATTTGAGGGAGGTCACATCAGCGGCGCGCAGTTTTTGGATCTCGACCATGATCTCGCATTACCTCCGAGTGATGCCGGTCGCCACCCCCTCCCGTCGCTCGCCCAGTGGCTATCGATTGTTAGGCGGTTCGGTGTCGAAAACACTCATCAGGTTGTTCTGTATGACGACGCCGGTGGTGCGTATGCGGGGCGCGCGTGGTGGATGTTTCGCTGGCTTGGGCACGAAGCCGTTGCTGTCCTCGATGGTGGCTTGAATGCCTGGCAGTCCGACCTAGATACTTCTACGCACCCTTTACCAGAGCCTTCAGAATTTCAGTCGAAGCCTGCCTTGACCAAGTTAGTCTCGACCACAGATCTAGTTTCCAGCACGGGCCGGACTTTGCTGGACGCGCGTGCGCAGGCGCGTTTTGATGGAGAGGAGGAACCTATCGACCCTGTAGCAGGTCACATCCCAGGCGCCATGTGCTTTCCATTCCCGGAAAATCTAGATGCTAACGGTCTATTCAAGGCGCCGGAACTACTAAGAAAACGATTCGCCAAGCTAGGCGATGATCCGATTTGCTACTGCGGATCCGGCGTGACTGCTTGTCACAACATTCTGGCAATGCACATTGCCGGACTTCCTGAACCAACCCTCTACGCAGATTCTTGGAGCGGTTGGATTACAGACCCAAATCGAGAAGTTGCTAGCCGTTGAGAGCTAGTGCCTCTGCGCCACGACCCATTGCGCCTGCCGACATCAGTTGGCGGGACGGGCACCCCTATGCCACAGCGTACGATGATACGTACTACAGCGAACACTACGATCCACTGGGTATTGATGAAGTCCATCGCGTGTTCCTGCAACCTGCACAACTCGAAAAGCGCGCTGACCAAGACACCATCACCATTGCTGAACTCGGCTTCGGTACGGGACTCAACTTTCTAGTCACGGCTGACTGGGTCCAACAGCTTACGTCCGCACGGCTCAATTTTATTAGCTTTGAAGCTCATCCCCTGGCAACTGTTGATTGGACCCGGTGCGCCCAACTCCGAGGTGGCGTACTCAACCACGCTCGCGATTTATCGCAAGCAGCACCCCCGCTTCTCTCCGGTTGGCACCACCGTGTTTTCGCAAACGGTCGCATTCGATTGAGCGTTTTTCACGGCCGTGCGGAGGCAGGTCTGGCGCTTTTAGCCCAGAGCTTAGACCCAACTGAGTCTGCCATAGACGCGTGGTACCTCGATGGTTTCGCCCCAGACCGAAACCCTGAGATGTGGACCGAACCCGTCATGAAACAAATTGGTCAGCTAACACGAACAGGTGGACACATCACGACATTCACGGCTGCAGGGCAGGTGCGTCGCGCAATGATGGCAGCCGGATTTGTAGTGACAAAAATCGACCAGCGCCCCAATAAGCGTGAATCCCTCCACGGATTAATGACAACAGAGAACCAGCGTTCTGATGGGATGGGAAAAGCGAAACGTAAAATTGACAAAAAACTGCCTGTCGTGATTCACGGTGCCGGTATTGCAGGTGCAAGCCTAGCTCGCCACTTCGCCGACGCGGGTCAGGCTGTGACGGTGTACGATCCAAAGGGTCCTGCATCCGGGGCGTCAAGTATTCGCCAGGCGATCCTACACCCACGGCTTTTGGGCGATGGTACGCCGGTCGGCGCCTATCGATTAGCAGCATTTCACTACGCGACAAACTACTTAGCACGCTTCAACGGCTACAATCGAACCGGGGTACTGCACGTCGAGAGTGACGATCAACATCAGCCTAAATTCGCGCGCGTGATGGATTTTTACGACGCCCATGCCGTAACCCAAGATTGGCTAATCCCATTCGCTTCAGAGGACGCTACGCGCGAATTTAACACTCAGTTCCACAACCAAACTTTATTTTTCCCTCAGGGAGCGGTTATCGATCTACCCACAATATGCGCTGAGTTGCTCGACCATCCTGGCATCGATGTCAGGATGGTCGAGGCGAAGATCGAGCCATCAACGCCAACCTTTGTTTGTACTGCGACTGCTGCGAATACCCTACCCGGCTTCGAATGGCTTGAAATCAATAAAGTCGCAGGTCGATTGCACGAAATTCACCACACCGAAACCACACTCAGCGTGCCGATTGTCGGCAACGGTTACGCTGTCCCTTCCTCTGGAAGTACGATGATTGGCAGCACCTATGAATACTCACCATGGGAAGATCAAGATGCGCTGGATCACAATATTCGTGAAAATAAAGCCTATCTGCCTCGGCAACATCGTGTCGGCAAACAGCAATACGGCGAGCGAGCGCTCACCAGCGATCGAAATCCCATAGTCGGTCGGCTCGCTGCGAATCTTTGGATGTCGGCCGGACACGGGTCAATCGGAACGAGCTCCGCGCCTTACGCCGCAGCCATTCTCGCACACCAACACCTGGGGTTTGCACCAGTCGCAACCAGTGATGAACTGAAGATGCTAGACCCAAATCGATTTAAAGAACGGCAACAACGCCGAGGCCCATTGACCCCCAAAAAAGGCTAGGCCGATGCAATCACTCGCACGCTGACGACACCTTCTATGGATTTCAAGGCGTCCAATAAACCATCGTCAGGCGCTTCCGCCAAATCGATCAGATTATAAGCGATCTGATCACGGCTCTTATTAAGCATATCGATGACATTGATGCTGCGCTCAGCCAGGAGAGAGGTCATTTGTCCCAACATGCCAGGCACATTACGATTGATTACCGCAACGCGATGACCATGGCTTATCTCCATAGCAACCTGAGGGAAATTCACCGAATTGGTAATACTTCCTGTCTCTAAGAAGTGCATCAGTTGGTTGGCGGCCATCACAGCGCAATTTTCTTCCGCTTCCTCGGTACTCGCTCCTAAATGAGGTGTGAGCATAACTTTTTCATGGTCTATGAGACCCGGCACTGGGAAATCAGCGACATAACGCCCTACCTGCCCATTCTCTAGCGCTGCAGCCAAGGCCGCGGAATCCACGATAGGCTGGCGTGCAAAATTTAGGAGTACCGAGCCTGACTTGAATGACCGTAAGCTATCATCATTGATCATACCTTCAGTAACCGGCAATAGCGGCACATGCAGCGTGACATAGTCTGAGCGCGCAAAAAGACTGGGAAGATTCTCCATCCGCCCTACTTCGGCAGGTACACGCCACGCTGCCTCAACGGAGAGCGCGGGGTCGAATCCAAGCACATCCATACCCAGATCTAGAGCCGCACGTGCGACCAAAGAGCCAATCGCTCCTAAACCGACTACCCCCAACGTCTTGCCAATGAGCTCACGTCCCTTAAATTTTTTCTTCTCGGCTTCAACAAGGCGATTGAGTTCAGCTTCATCTGCAACCGTACTCAGCGACCGCACGAACGAGATACCGCCATATACGTCGCGCGAGGCCAGCAACAGCGCTGTTATAACAAGTTCTTTCACGGAATTGGCGTTAGCGCCAGGGGTATTAAATACAACTATTCCTCGATCCGAGCATGCCGAGACAGGCACATTGTTCACACCGGCACCGGCACGCGCGACTGCGAGCAAATTCTGCCCGAGCTCATCCTCTTGCAATTTATGGCTGCGCAACAACATTGCCTTCGGGTCATCGCTTTCCGCGCTGACATGGTAGTTTGCGCCAAATCGATCGAGACCAACCTGGGCAATGGCATTATAGGTTTTTACTTGATACATCGCGTGCCTAGCGTCCAATTGCGTTACCGGAAGAGGCGCGCAACTTAGGGCTCGGTTCATTTAAAGTCAAGGCGATTTGCCTACGGCAGCATGAATTTCCATCACGATTGCATGAGCTGCATTCGGTGCGGAAACTTCGGCTAGACGCTGTGTCCAGCGATCACCGTGTTCAAGCAGTTGCCGAACCCCTGCGCTCAATCGTGCTGCCGTCAAATCTTCTTCAGCGATGACCAGACTCCAGCCACGTCTCTGGGCGTACGCTGCATTCTCTATCTGATCACCACGCGACGCGTTTTTCGGCAGAGGCACAAGGAGATTTTTCTTGCGTAATGCAATCAATTCAAAGAGTGCGTTGGCACCCGCGCGGCTGAGCACAACATCCGCCGCTGCCAAGAGGTCCCCCCAACCTTCTGCCACAAATTCGGCCTGCACGTATCCAGCCACATCGATCGGCGCCAATTTGCCAGGCCCGCAGACGTGAAACACGTGAAAACCCTGGATCAAATCCGGGATCGCCCGACGAACAATTTCATTCAACCGATCGGCGCCCAGAGACCCACCTGTCACCACTAAAAGTGGCTGATCCGGCGTAATGCCTAAACGCTGCCGGCCCAAGGTGGCCGAACCACTCGTTATTTCCGCCCGCAGCGGCGTCCCCGTATAAACCACTCGAGTCTTAGTCCGTTCGAAGGCTGTATCTGCAAAACTCGTACAAATTGTGTCCGCCATGGGTGTGACCAAACGGTTAGCAAGGCCAGGGCTTATATCCGACTCATGCGCGACAATCGGTACTCGACAGATCCAGCCTGCAAGCACAAGCGGAAAAGATACATACCCTCCTTTTGAGAAGATCACATGAGGTCTCGTTTTGAGCACCAGCAACAACGATTGGCAGACACCGCGTAACGTGCGAAAGATGTCTACGAAATTTTCTATAGACAAATATCGCCGCAGCTTACCCGCACTAATCGCGCGAAATTCACATGGCAGCCCGGCGATAAGGTCCGCCTCTAACCCGGAATTGGTACCAACAAACGTCACTTCGTGCCCCTCGTCAGCGAGCGCGATCACGACCGGCACCGTCGGCAATACATGACCCGCACTACCGCCACCGACGATGAAGACTTTCATTAGTAACCGAGGACTTCTTTCAACAAAGGGATAGTGACATGGCGTTGATGGGCAAGTGAGGCGCGATCGAGACGGTCTAGATCAGTCAACAGAAGCCGGAGATCACGAGGACCACGCGCAAGCCAGTAACTCAGGACCGAGTCGTTCAATTCGTACCCTCGATGAAGCGCTCTCGCGCGAAGTATTTCCGATTTTTCTTCATCAACAAGTGGCATCATTTGGTAGTGCATCAAGCTGCGCATACGTGAGTTAAGGTCTGCGATCGAAAAGTCGGTCGCTGTTGCGGCAAGCCTGTCGCCAACGATGAGTAAACCATTCGATGTATTAAGTCGCTCGTAGGTCGCCATCAACGCTTCCTCACACCCAGATTGGTGCGCGATTTTAGACGCATCGTCCACCGTAATTACTTCACCTCGGCGACTCGCACTTTCAAGATCTGCTAACACTCGGGGCGATTTAGTATCGACAAACTGGCGCTGTTCTATACCTTTACCCAGGAGTGTCATTGCCCTGAGCAGATGCGTCTTGCCACTGCCTTGGTTGCCACACAACCAGATCCCTCTAAAACCTGGCCGAGGTTGCGTCATTATTGACACAATTTCTTCATTCGGACCTTGGACGAAGGTCGACAGCGTTTGCTCATGCGCTCGATCGATCGCGAGCGTGAGTTGTCCTGGTTCATCAAATGCCACCTAGCGCTGCCTTCTCATACTCGCCGGCCCGTGCTTATAGAGTTTACGCTTTTTGTCCTCACGATAGGCTTTGGACCCCCACACAAAGACGTAGTCAATTCCTGATCCTAAACCCAGAAGTGCAAGAATGTAGAAGCAATATGGGTCGACAAGAGCCGTACTCAAATCACTCAGTACACCGACTTGAAGAAGACCAAGCAATATCAAACACAGCACGATGATCTGCATCGCCGTATTCGCCTTACTTAGGAAGGTTGGTGATATTTCGACCTGTTCGTACAGCACTTTGTAGACACCGGCACCAACCACGATTGTAAAATCACGAATCAAGACGATGATCGCGATCCATATTGGAATATGTCCTTGAAGCGTAAAAACCACAAATACACACGCCACCAACAATTTGTCAGCTAACGGGTCAAGGGCTGCCCCTAAGCGACTCTGCCAATTGAAACGCCGCGCAAGAAATCCATCAAACGCATCTGAAACGCCGGCGATTAACATCAACGTAAACGCGTCCATATGCCGGTCATCCCAGAGCAAGCACCCAATCGGGACAACCAAAATGATGCGCGAAATCGTGATCACATTGGGAATTTGCGCCAACACTAGCCGCGCCAAACCAGTCGGACACCGGGCTGCTGATCTAGTTCATCGACGACGAACACATCATCACTCGTCAGCAGCATTAGAAACTGATCCGCATTTGCTCGAGTATCGAACAAAAGCGTTAGATGATCTGGCTGAAGTTGGCTCACACTCACCTGGTCAACAAAATCCAAATTTTCGACATACCGCAGCAAGGCAGCGTACCGCGAAACGTCGCTGGCACCAGCGATACGGACTTCCCACCGACGTAACTCACGCGCAAGGACACTGTACCTGGCAACGAGCAAGCCTGTAATACCATCAACACTTGCTCTCGCCACATCTCTAAATCGCGGTGTCGCAAATACATCAACAATTGGACGTTCGGCGAACCAATAGCGACAATCACCCGCCAGCGCTCGACCGGCCAACGACAGCTCAGCTTTCAAACGACACGTCATGGTCAGATCAGAGTCGTAGCGAGAACTGGCAGATTGCACACTACTGGCAACATCACCCCAAACCGCCCCGGGTGTAATCAAATTTTTGTCGTCCTGATCCATGAGCGGCAGTCTCACTTCCAACCCTCTCCGTTTGGCATGCATTTCGATTTCACGCCGCAGCGGGTGATCACTGTCCGCAGACAAAATCTGTCGGCGACCGTTCTCTTCAAGCGCGAGCCAAATGAGCACTGTTGGACGCGAGGTCCACCAAACGGGTAACGCGCTTGTGCGAATAAGATGCATGACGGCGGACTTCTGGAACGTGATGCGTAGCATTGCATCGCCGTCGCTATCGAAGAACTTATACTCGCTGTAGTAGCGAGAAACATTGGCCAGAGCGGCGAGCACTGACGGACTGCGAGGAACAGATTCCAATCCGGTTAGCCGCGATAGCACAGCGAGGAGTCCCTCGCGCGCAACACGTTGTCGCTCTGACGTTGACTGATTATCTGCGGTCTGTTCAACGGAATATAACCAGTTCGGAACAGAACCAGCGGTTCCTTGCCCCGGCAAAATTAATATCAGCCAGAAAACCAGTCTCACCAGCGTCATACTCACCGAATCCTTCACTAACCGTCTAGCCAACATTTCCCTCCAACGATGGCCCCATTCTAATCAAAACTCCACAGTGATGAGTGGCAACTCTGCTACAATTTACCAATCACCAAATAGGAACTCAGTTATCTCCCAGAACCTGACGTATAAGGATGCAGGCGTCGATATCGATGCAGGCGCTGTACTTGTCGAACGCATCGGCGCCGCCTGCAAAGCAACCCACCGTCCCGAGATGCTCTCGAACTTAGGCGGTTTCGCTGCCATGACAGAAATCCCAGCGGGCTACGACCAACCTGTTCTCGTGAGCGGCACCGACGGCGTCGGGACCAAACTCAAACTCGCGATTGATCACGACCGACACGACGGTGTGGGCCAAGACCTAGTTGCCATGTGTGTTAACGACGTCTTGGTGACGGGTGCAGAGCCTTTTCTGTTTTTAGACTACTACGCAACCGGACGTCTAGATGTCGACACGGCAGCCCGTGTCATCAAGGGGATTGCTCTCGGCTGCGAACTCGCTGGATGCTCATTGGCCGGGGGCGAGACCGCCGAAATGCCTGGTTTCTACGATGGCGACGAATACGATTTGGCCGGTTTCGCCGTAGGCGTCGTTAATAAGCCGAACATCATCGATGGCAGCCAAATCCGCAAAGGCGACACCATCATCGGCTTACCCAGTAGCGGCCCACATAGTAATGGCTATTCGCTGGTCCGGAAGGTCTTGGAAAATCAAGCCAGACAAGCTGATGAAAGTCTGTTGGACGCTTTGCTGGCGCCAACGAGAATCTACGTACGATCGGTCTTGCAAACGCTGCGCGATCAGCCTGGCGCGATTCACGGCATGGTGCATATCACCGGCGGCGGGTTTTACGAGAACATTCCGCGCATCTTCTCAGACGACTCGTTAGCAGCGTTGATCGATACGGACAGTTGGACTTGGCCGGGCGTTTTCGGCTTCATACAACAAGCAGGCAACATCGAACATCGCGAGATGCTCACCACATTTAATTGTGGCGTCGGCTTCTTGATGATGGCCGACCCAACGCACACCGAGGCGGTTTTAGAGGCGTTGGTGCGCGCTGGAGAAAAGCCTATGATTATCGGACAAGTCGTCGATGCCACAACTAATCCTAGCGCGAGCCAAATTTTAGTGTCGTAGCTCCGCCCTTACGAACCACCCAGGCGTCTAAGTTTTCGGCAGAGTGACACCTCGTTGGCCTTGGTACTTGCCACCACGATCCTTGTAAGTCACCTCGCAGCGCTCATCTGACTGGAAGAACAGCATTTGCGCCACACCTTCATTGGCATAGATCTTTGCCGGTAGTGTCGTCGTATTCGAAAACTCTAGCGTTACGTGACCCTCCCATTCCGGTTCCAAGGGCGTCACGTTAACGATGATGCCGCATCGAGCATACGTAGACTTACCCAGGCAGATAGTTAACACATCCTCAGGGATGCGGAAGTATTCGACAGTGCTTGCCAAGGCAAAAGAATTTGGTGGGATAATACAGACGTCCCCTTCAACGTCGACGAAACTTCGTTCGTCAAAGGCTTTCGGGTCCACGGTCGCTGAGTGAATGTTGGTAAAAACCTTGAACTGAGATGCACACCGTACGTCATATCCGTAGCTGGAAGTACCATACGAAATCACTTTTTGACCGCCATGACTTCGTACTTGGCCACGCTCAAACGGTTCAATCATGCCGTTCTCGGCCTGCTCGACAATCCATCGATCAGATTTAATGGTCATGGATAGGTTAATCCTTATTCTTGAACGGTTACACGATCAACAAATGCAGCTCGGGCTCTTGCCTCAATCATCAACCATACGAATGGTTGGTGTCGATTGTTCGCCCTGCCAAAGACGGGCGGCCAGATGTCTAGCCGCATCGCGATAGAGTTCTGCAATGCTGGAATCCGGGTCTGATTTGACCGTCGGCGTACCACCATCCGCCTGTTCACGAATTTGCATCGCCAGAGGTAGCTCACCCAATAAGGGTACACCTAATTCACTAGCCACCCGAGCGCCACCGCCAGCACCGAACAGATGGTGCGTGTGCCCGCAATTGGAACAGGTATAAACACTCATATTTTCTAGAATGCCCAGCACGGGGATGTCCACCTTGGCAAACATCTCGATCCCTTTGGCGGCATCCAGCAAAGCGATATCTTGTGGCGTCGTGACGATGACGGCACCCGCCACGGGTACTTTCTGACTCAAGGTAAGTTGGATATCTCCTGTCCCTGGCGGCATATCAACAATTAAGTAATCCAAATCTCCCCAGTCGGTTTGTGTCAGGATCTGCTGTAACGCGCCGGAGGCCATAGGACCTCGCCACACCATCGGTGTCTTTTCGGTGACCATGAAGCTCATGGACATCGCCTTGATGCCATGGGCCCGAATCGGCTCAAAAACCTTGCCATCTTTCACGTCTGGACGCCGGTTCGGGTCGACTCCGAGCATCATGCCTTGGCTCGGACCATAGATATCGGCATCTAACAGCCCAACCTTGGCGCCTTCCGCATCCAGGGCAAGCGCGAGATTCACCGCGGTTGTGGACTTGCCGACACCGCCCTTGCCAGACGCAACAGCAACGACTTGCTTCACGTGGTTGAAACCACGCCCAGTCTGTGCCAAAAAACGCAACTCTAAATCTACTTCAGGCACGTTTAGGAATTCAGCGAGCTCGGCACGCACCGCTTCTTTTTTTCCTTGCGCCGGGTAGCCAAGCGTCACCGCAATTTGATTACCGGACGTCAAAATCCGCGCGCCCAGGTCACCCCAGCGTTGATTTAGGTAAGGATCAATAAAGTCATCAACTTTCACACAAACTCTCCAAAATGATTCCAGCCAAACGAACTCGGCGCGCAAAAAGAGCCACAGTATACGGATTGCGTTTAAGGACCTGAACCGTGCAGCCGGAATACGTATACTAGCGCCCCTTTTTACACACTCAGGCAGATTAGGTAGACCACATGTCACGTAAGATTTTGGTAACGAGCGCCTTGCCTAACGCAAATGGACCGATACACCTCGGCCACATGCTTGAGCATATCCAGACAGACATCTGGGTTCGTTTCCAGCGCATGCGAGGCAACGACGTTTACTATGTCTGCGCCGATGACACCCACGGCACGGCAACAATGATCCGTGCCGAGGAGGAAGGCCTTTCTCCCGAGGCACTCATTGACCAAATGCGGGTGGACCATCTCACCGACTTTAGCGGCTTTGGAATCGTATATGACAACTATCACTCGACGCATTCCGAGGAGAATCGACATTTCTCCGAACTTATTTATGAACGTCTGAAAGCTCGGGAGCTGATTTTCACAGAGGAAGTGGAACAGCTTTACGATCCAGAGAAAGAACTCTTTCTTGCAGATCGCTTTGTCGTTGGGGAATGCCCACGATGTGATGAGCCAGATCAGTACGGTGACAATTGTGAAAAGTGCTCGGCCACCTACAATGCGACAGAGCTGAAAAATCCGCGCTCGGTTTACACCGGTTCGGTTCCAGAACTGCGATCATCTGAACACTACTTTTTTGACCTGCCGCAATACACTGAATTTTTGCGAGAATGGACTCAGTCAGATGCAGTACAGGCAGAAGTGACCAACAAACTATCTGAATGGCTCGACGACGGCTTGCGCGCCTGGGATATCTCGCGCGATGCGCCCTATTTCGGATTCGTCATCCCCGGGTCCCAAGATAAATATTTTTACGTCTGGATGGACGCACCAATCGGCTATATGGCGTCTTTTCAGAACTACTGTGACCGAACCGACAATGTCTCTTTTGACGAATTCTGGACATCTACCAGTGACCACGAAGTCCACCACTTCATCGGCAAAGACATCATCAATTTTCACGCACTCTTTTGGCCGGCTGTCTTGCACGGCGCAGATTTTCGCACCCCAACCCGAATCCACACGCACGGATTCATCACCATCAATGGGACAAAGATGTCCAAGTCTCGAGGTACATTCATCATGGCCTCCGACTATCTGAACCACCTTAATCCAGAATATCTGCGCTACTACTATGCCGCTAAGCTCAATGGCAGTTCTGACGATATTGACATCAACCTCGAAGACTTCGTGCAACGAGTAAATTCCGATTTGGTTGGTAAAGTCATCAACATCGCCAGCCGATGCGCCGGTTTCATCGTGAAACAATTCGACGGTAAATTAGCCAACGAAACACACGATGAATCGCTCTGGCAGGAAATCATCGCGTCCTCGGATACGATTGCCGATCTTTATGAAATTGACGACACCAGCAAAGCTGTACGCGAAATCACCCGACTAGCCGATCTCGCTAACCAGTACATCGCCACCCATGAACCTTGGAATTTGGTGAAGGATCAGTCTAGTCGAAATGACCTGCACTTGGTTTGTAGCCAGGCGATCAACATGTACCGGGCCCTGGTGATCTACTTAAAGCCCATACTTCCAGAAGTTGCAGAAAAGTCTGAGGCCTTCCTGGACGTTCCACCCTTAACGTGGGCTGATCTGGACTCACCGTTGTTCGGCCACAAGATCACGAAGTTCAAAGCAATCATGCAGCGCATGGAAGGCAAAGTTGTCAACAAACTTATATCTCCGCACGGCGACCAGGCGAGCACCACGCCAGAACAAGATGCCAAAGAGAGCGATCAGACGGGATCGGGGCAAGGCGAGTTCATCAACATAGATGATTTTTCCAAGGTGGCCTTGAAGGTGGCCAAGATCGTGGATGCCGAATTGGTCGAAGGGGCCGACAAACTATTACGTCTCACCGTAGATCTCGGCGATCATCAGCGCAACATCTTCTCTGGCATACGGGCAGCCTACGAGCCGCAGGCTTTGATCGGCAAGCTCACTGTCGTCGTCGCCAATCTCGCACCACGAAAAATGCGCTTTGGTGTCTCCGAGGGCATGGTGCTGGCAGCAGGTCCCGGGGGAAAGGACATCTTTTTACTCAGTCCGGATGATGGTGCGATGCCTGGTATGGACGTGACCTGAGCTCGCTATGACCGATCTTGCTCTCTTGCTCATCGGTGCGCTGCTTGTCAATAACTTCGTCCTAGCCCAGTTTTTAGGACTGTGTCCTTTCATGGGCGTAACGAGAGGTTACGACACAGCACTCGCGACCGGGCTTGCAACGACTTTTGTTCTCATGCTGTCCTCAATACTTACCTATTTGCTTTATCACGCTGTCCTCGTTCCTTTCGCGCTCGAGTATCTACGCATCATCTTATTCATCACGACAATTGCTGGCATCGTGCAACTTATTCACTACTATATACGCGCAACGGCGCCACTCTTGCACCAGCTTCTGGGTGTTTACATCCCGCTTATCACTAGTAACTGCGCGGTCCTCGGCGTCGCCCTCTTAGCAATCGACCAGAACCTTAGCTTGCTTCAAACCGCAGTTTTTGCAACGGGTGCTGCAGCCGGCTTCACATTGGTGATGGTGCTATTCGGTGCCATCCGCGAACGTCTCACAAACGATGCAGTACCTGTTCCTTTGCAGGGATCCGCCATCGCCCTGATTACGGCAGGTATCATGAGTTTAGCGTTTATGGGCTTTCAGGGATTCGCCGGATGACAGCTGCCATCGTCATAGCCACACTACTTTTCCTTCTCGGCGTCATCGCTTGGGGATTGAAACAAAAGTACCCACACAACGAGGATCGTGTTGTCACTGCTATCGATGCTCTCCTGCCACAAACGCAGTGCGCGCAATGCGGCTACCCGGGCTGCAGACCTTATGCACAAGCTCTCGCTCGCTCCGAGGCGGCCACTAACCTATGCCCCCCCGGAGGCTCGGCTTTATTTACTGCACTGAACGACTTGCTGCACCCTGACACGGCGGTCAAACCGCCGAGCCAAACAGCACGCCTGTTAGCGGTTATCGAGGAAACTGCCTGCATCGGCTGCGCTTTATGTCTGCCGCCTTGCCCAGTGGACGCCATAGTCGGGGCAGCGGGACAAATGCACACGGTCATAGAGGCACAATGCACCGGTTGTGAATTGTGTGTCCCCGCGTGCCCGGTCGACTGTATTTCGTTAGTAGATGTCCCCAGTCAAATCATTGAGATACCAAGCTCTGATGATCTCGCACTCGGTTGCATCGCTTGCGGCCAATGCGACGACAGCTGCCCTCTCGACCTACCCGCTCAATCGCTACTATCTGCGGTCCAAAACAAGGACCAATTACTAGTCAATAACCTGGGGATCAACCGTTGCATCGAATGTGGCCTGTGCGACAAAGCTTGTCCCTCGTCCATCCCTCTGGCGGAAATTTTCGCCGCTGAAAAACGACAGCAACTTCGCAGGGTCGAAGACGCTACCAATAAAGCGTTATCGAAAGCCCGTTATGCAACGCATACAGAACGGCTGGGAAAAACGGCAAGCGAACAAAGTGATCGTCGAGCCGATCGTCTAAAAGGGTCGCGACCGTGGCAATAGACGCACTACAAAAAGAAATCCGAAAAACGACGCAAAGGATCATGCTCGTCGTTCTATTGGCACTTTTACCGGGCACCCTAGCTATGACAAACCTTTGGGGATTGGGTGTCCTTTGGAATATCCTCTGGCTTCTAGCCTTTTGCCTTCTAACAGAGATCTTATGCTGCGGCCGCGACTGGCATAAAGCACGCCGACAAATCGCGAACCTGAGCGCCTGCGTCACAGCGGCGCTTATCGCAATTTGTCTACCTCCAGAGATGCCGTTGTACGTACTTTTCACAGCTAGCGTCGTCGCGGTTGGATTAGCCAAAGCTGCCTATGGTGGCTTGGGCCGCAACATCTTCAATCCAGCAATGGTCGGCTTCGCCGTTGCGTTTGTTTCCTTTCCTGCTGCATTTACCAGTTGGCCCCTGCTTGATGGTTTAGTTGCCAGTACTGTAGATGTTCTTTCTGGAGCAACGCAGTTATCGGAATTTCGCTACCGTGATGGCGTCACCGTTGCAGAGTTTGATTCGCGCTACCGCGAGTTGCTAAGCGCACAAACGCTTGTGGCCAGTTGCTTCGCTGTGGGCGGGATTATGTTAGTGGCCTGTTCAATT
>JACLAC010010548.1_pt1 | contig 29791 bp, 19 predicted proteins | sample 8027881 | NCBI WGS metagenome assembly JACLAC01 (sample SAMN15725517, study PRJNA655200) | protist metagenome | isolation source: fluorescence activated cell sorting (FACS) single amplified genomes of... | place: Spain: Blaines Bay Microbial Observatory, Mediterranean Sea | collected 2016-01-19 | reverse complement strand
CTTGGCGACGCCCTCAAAAAGTTTCTGGATCGCTTCGTAATCGTCGACTACCAATAAACTGGGCAGATAAGGATGGATGAATAAAGCCCAGTCATTTTCCACCGTAGCATAGTAGATGAATCCCCCCATGAGTGGAATGAGGTTCATAACTAAACCCCAGGAAGGGATGGCGGCACCTATGACCATCATGATATAGACTGTGGCCAGTTCCCGAGGAGATAGGTGTCCGCCGGTCAGGATTTTGGCGAGGGGATTGATGATTAAAGTGAGAGCAAAAAACAGGAAAAGGGCGGCGCCGGTCGAATAATCGGCGGCCATCGGCGAACTCTGCATTACAAGGACGCTGATGGGCTCACCAGCGGATATGGTCAGGCAGCAGACGATGCCAATAAAAACTGCTCGCAGGGATACGCCGCGGTTGGGGGTTACAGTATTCATCTGACTATGGTCCCGTTGGCGACGGCCTTCGATGGTTCGTGGTCCGTGATGGTTGTGTCTCTTTTTAGGGATAATGCTCTGTTTTAATCGGTGATAAAATGTCGCAGGGCATGATGAAAGGTATCCGAATGGTTCTCTGTGATATGAGCGGGCAGCAAGTTATATCTGTGTTTGAGACACGTAGCCAACGAGCTCGGGTTAGAAAAAACGGCTGCGTGTTCCATATTTTCGTTAATAGCGCAGCACAACTTCGTAATTTTTTGTTTATAAGGACTTTGGTCCAACTTACATCTTGTATACGGTATTGACCGAACGGAACACATACTGATGACAGATACGAATTGGATGCCACGCGGTGATTCCCACCTGACGAGTGATTTGCAGGATGTTGATGTCGCGATTAAAGTTGGCATAAATGAATTCGGCGGCGCGCAGCCGTATAATTGTGCGAAGGTTGCTGTAGATTCGATCTGTGAGTTCGTTGTGTTCGGCCCATGGGGGCGGGTCAAAGCAGATTTTCAATGCTCTATCCATCCAAATTTGCCGCAGGCTAGCGAATATCTCGCGTTGCCAGATTTTGAGGTTGCCGCCCAGTGGTAATTTGAACAGTTCACCAATGAGCGGGTCACTCGATGGATCGCTCAGTAATGCAAAATTTCCGCCACTGCCTCTGACAGTAAAATTGATCTAAATGCGGTCCATTCACGCCAATCTCCACCGGCCGTGTGAGAAAACTGGTGGCGTATTAGGCAATATGGCTACGCCGCAGTGGGGCGAAGCATGCGTCGGTTACCTGTCGGTTAGGACACAAATTCCCCTTAATTAAGGCGTATTGCAGCAATCTCTGTGTGCTGGCCTTTTTACTATTCGACTTACTGGGCGAGTCACGGGTGAAGGGTAACGGGCAGCAGGTGAGGAAAACACCTTTAAAAAGGCATTGTAGAAATATTAGGAATGGTTAATCAGAGGCAGATATCCGATTGCATTAGATCGGAGTTCCTAAACGCGTTATGTTCTAATTCTGATATCAACGTTTTGAGAGACTATCCAAAAATATCTTTCGTTTTACAGAAAGGACCTACGGTATATTGATGATGAGTCGCTATTTGAGACTGTCATCCCACAAATCTGATGATCTTCAAGTCCTTTTTCTTACATTCCAACATCCTTTCTATTGTAGGCATTCCTAAATTCCAAGTCAAGATATTTTGTCCGTTCTCGATCTGTAGATAGTCGCTTAGTATCTGGGTTTGCAGCAGGCGTTGATGAAGGCAACAGAATTATCAGTGCTACCGTACGATTTGGATGAGTATTTTACTAGTCTCATGCTCAGTCGCTCATGCACCACTCACTTGAAAACTCAGTATTCAAGCTATAAGGCTATACGCCCAGGCTCTTCCCTGTGTCGTCTGACATCGGCGTATAGAATCAAAGAGGGAATTGGTCGCGTTAGGGATATTGCGTTTTGTTCTGAGAAGCAGAATATCCTTGAGAGGTTTTCAAGAATTAGTTATAATAGCTAATCTTAATTTCTTATAGCAGCCCGAACTGTCTGTAATCAGCGTAGCTTCGGTCGAGGAAAGCTCAATATTGTCTAAACGATATTCAGTCGCTTGTTGTGCATCTTACTTGTTCATCCTGACTTTGTTACTTCCGTCAGCATTGCGTAGTGAAGTACCCGCCGATATCAGCGTTGTGGCGAAAGTTGGTGACGAGAAAATAACATTGGATGACCTGCGCCGAGTCGAACAGAGGTTGCGTCGTTTTATTTCGAGTCAAGACAAGCGAGAGTTTCTACAACCGTTTATCGACAGGGAAATCCTGAGTATAGAGGCCGAGCGCATGGGGTTGGCGGATGCGCCGGAAGTTGTGAAAACCCTGGACACCATTCGCCGTCGGCAGTTGGCTGAAAAGGTTTACTCTAAGGAAGTGACTGAAAAAATCTCAGTTTCAGAGCAGGAGATTCGTCAGTATTTTGTAGAATATGGCCTGGATCAGAAGCACGAGGTGCGCGCTAGTCATATACAGTTCCGAACATTAGAGGAAACTCAGGCGGTCTTAAAACGACTCGCCATTGGCGAGGATTTTGCGGAATTGGCGGCGGAAACCTCCATCGATTCCGCTACTGCGTATGTAGGCGGAGATGTCGGGTATTGGCAGTTGGAAGATGCCCGCAAGAGCAATTTCGTTCAGCATTTTATCGATATGGAAGTGGGTGAAATATCCTCTCCGTATCGCAACGCCCGTGGCGGTTATCACTTGATCAAGGTCACAGAACATCGCCTGCTCGGTTTTGATCGCCAGGAATTTCAGATCAAAAGAATCGTAGAGCGCAAGAGAAAGAAAGAACGGTGGACGGCCTATTTAGCAGACGAACAAGATCGGTTTAAATTAGTCACCGACGACGCGACTCTTTCTCTTCTGCTTGATGAAGGGCGATTTGCTGAAAATCGGATGCCTGAGGTTGCCTCCGAACACCAAAGCCAAATTTTACTGAGATTCGATGGCGGTGAAGTGAATCTGGTTGATTATATGGGGATGGTGAAGCGCAGCGCTATTAAAGAGCGCGCTAGAGCAGTGGATAGTACGGAGGTAGTCCGATTTGCGTTGCGCGAAGCAATGCGAACTGTTGTACTGCCTCTAATAGCCGAGCAAAAAGGATGGCATTTGGACGGGGATGTCACAGCCTATCTGCGAGAGAAGAAGGACCAGGCGATGGTCGAGATGTTGCGTCGCGTCGCAGTCGAAGAACCGATCTTGACCGAGCAGGTAAAGCGCACCTATTACCAAGACCATCAACCCGATTTCCTCGTCTCGGACCGCGTGTTCTTCGAAGGGGGCCTACTGGAGTCAGCGGAAAAGGCTGATCGAGTTATGGCGCGCGTTCGCGATGGTGAAAAGCTGGCCACCGTCATGAAAGAATATCCCGCCTTTTCCGATCAGTGGCGCAGATACGACGTTTTCAGTTTCTCGCCATCCGGGACATTATCTCACGGAGAGCGCTGGGCTAAAGCCGTTGACACTGTGCGTGAACTGACGCCGGGCGAGGTGGCTGGGCCGGTAGTGCTAGATTTTGAGGGATCTTCCAAGGGATACCTGGTAGTTCAGTCGTTGGCAACGCATCCGGCGCAGGTCCTTCCCTATGACGATCCGTTGGTGCAGGGCGAAGTATGGAGGAAGACCAAATATGAACACCGTGACGAGATCAACCGTTCTTTTTTCGCATATCTTGGAAAGCTGCGACAGGAATATGAGCCTACCGTAGTTGTCTATGATGACGTGCTATCGAAGTTCGGTGAAGACATTCACTAGCATTTCGCATAGAGGTGCTGGTACACAAATCTCAAGAAAGGAGGATATTGGCGCTACCAGACTAATCAGAATTTTGGACTCGAATGCGGCTCCATCAATGGAGGAGTCGACATTTTGCAAGTGCGAATAGATCAAATTTATACGACAGGAGAGACGAATGAAAAAGTTCGCTTTAGGAGCTTTACTCACCGTTGCAATGGCTAGTGTAAGCTATGCTGGCTCCAACGCCAATGGCATAGGATATTTTGCCCTCGAAGTTCCAGCCGGTCACACCATCAATGTCGATGGAGATATAAGTGACTGGGGCTGGTTTGACCCCTCCTTCATCTACGGTCCGGACGATATGACCGAGATCCTCATCGGCGAAATGCCGCCGAAGAGTGACCTTGACATCGCCGCGTATACGGCGTGGACTGGCACGGATCGCGACAATAAGATCTTCGGTTTTGTCCGCGTTACCGATGATACGCTGTGTGTTATCGAGACCTTATTGGATGATGGTTGGCGTGATGACGACCTCGAAGTCGTCTCCGATCCCGATGCCAGCGGTGGTCCGATGGAAGGCGAGTTCGACACGCGCGGAGTCGCGGGTCAGCAGTTTACAATGCACGTGGTCACTCCCGGTTACGAGTCGCCTTATGGTGACGGCTCCTGGTGGCTTCGCTGGCAGGTTGCGCCCGAAATGCACTGGTTGGACGAGTTGGTCGAAGCGAGCACGGTTACTGATCCAGCCGGCGCTGGTACCGGTTCGGTTGACGTAACGGTCAACTACGAGTTCAGCATGCCGATGTGGGACTTGGCTCTTCCCGACGGGCAGGACGCCAGCGTCCGGCACATCAACGAGGTTGGTCAGATGATCGGTTTCGGCTATCAGCTAAACGAAGCAGACAACCCGACCGACCGTCGCACGCATCAGGTGTCGACGGCCGGTGAGGAAGGCGCCTCGGGTAATGGCGATTTCCTTTCTGAGTACACACTGTTGGGTATTGGTGAGTACGACGATCAAGGTGGTAGCGCGACGGCCGTTGAGGCCCAAGCGTGGGGCAAGATCAAGTCGACCTTCGCCCGCTAAGCAGTATTAGTTTGCGAGGTAAGGCGGGAGCGTTTGTTTTCCCGCCTTACCTTACTTTTATCTTAGGTGTTGATAATGCCTCATCGCCTATTCCTGAGAGGGCACAGAAGATGAGATGGTCGGGGACTTTGTTGTTATGGGCACTCGTGTTGTTGGCGGGGTGCGGGCGCTATTTTGGTGGAGCTGTTCAGCCAGTGGCGGAGGAGCAGCAAGCTCCCAATATGATGGTGTCGGATGATCGATCCGTCACTTATGTATTCGAACGTCTGGAAATCGGTTTAAAGCCGATGTCAGACCAGGAATTAAACCGCCAATTCCCAGGGCTGTCGAATCAGGGGCCCATCTCGACTAATCCATATACCTACGGCAATTGGAAGCGCATGGGGGAACAGTGGATTCCACCCAAATACAGCGTGTGGCGGTTGAAGGTCAAGAATTATGCCTATCCCAAAATACAAGTCGACCCCAGCAAAATAGAATTGGTGTCGGATAGTGGTTTTCGCACGTATACGACCCTGGACCAAGCGCAGATTCTCGAATACTATTACTCTCACATTGTCGGTTATGCGGGTAACGAATATCGCCGCTTCACCGAGCGGGAGGATGTCCTCAATAGAACGCTCTTCAAAGGTGAAGTCCTTTATAGCGGCCAAGAGGCGGAGAGCTTCATAGTGTTCCCCAAACTAGATCCTGACGTAACCGCCTTCGCAATCAACGTTGCGGATATCGCCTTGCGATTCAATTACCGCGATGAGCCGATTGAAACGACGGATCTGTCTTTTCGCTTCCAACGGGAGGTCCACAAGGGCAACCACCCACCGGCTGAGTGGCTGAGCGGAAACCAATGAAAAAAAACACAATCCATCGAAGTCTGCACTTGCTGGTCATATTTTCGTTGCTTGCTTCGGCTGTGGCGAGCCAAGCCCAGGACGTGTGGGTCGTTGGCAAGAGCGGTCGAGCGTGGAGTGAACCGGCAGAAGTCATGGCGGGTGTGTTGGAGGGCGCAGGAGGGGAATTGCGCCCGGTCAATTTCGAATTGGCGGACAATGTGATCCAGTCGATCACGTGGGTAGACGGGCGCACGCAGGATTTTATCAGCGAATCCTCGGGACACATTTGGGACAACGCTGCCAAGGAAGGGTCGCCGGCGATCATAGTTGACGGGGACAGCACAACGACTACGGGCGATCGCTTTAAAGATTTCGGCATCGATCAAACCGGGCGGATTTTCTTCTTAGATTTGGGCGCATCTTTCCCCGCCAGTCAGATTCGATTTTACCCCAGTCCCGAGGGGCAGGATGATTTCGTACGTGCATACGCTCTCGCGATCAATGATGGCCGATTATACGACGCGAGCGGAACGCCGATATACGAGACTCTTCGGCTTGTCGAGCAAAACCGCGAAGGACTGGTGGACGTGCGTTTTCCCGATCAGTTACTGCGTTTTATCAAGCTTACGGTGAGATCCCCTGGGCCCTTTGAGATTGCCGAGTTGGAAGTTCATGGAGAGGGTTTTGTACCGAGGAGTTCCTATCTGTCGCAACTCATTGAGTTACCGGAACCGGTGAATTTCGGGCAATTGTCCTTCAAGGCTACGCGAATTGGGGGTGTTCTCACGGGTGATGGGGGCAGTGTTACGGTCGAGATGCGCAATGGGAGCGATGATACGCCGCTTGAATATTATAAGATAGTCGATTTGGAAACCGGCGCCGAAGAAGTCGTCACACTGGAAGAATACGAGGGAACTCAACTGCTGCAACGCGGCTCGATTCGCCCGGATTTGGACAATTGGTCGCCATGGACCGAACCCATAGTCGCTACTGTAGATGGCGTCTATGGAACAATACTCGATCTTCCTGGCCCGCGACCGTTCTTCCAATATCGCTTGGCGTTTGAAGGCACCACGACCAGTGCAGTGCAAGTGGATAGCCTAGCGATTACTAACTCACCCCCGCTCGCTGCTCAGGCGGTCGCAGAATTAGCTCTTTTAGAAGATCCGAATCCAGCCTTCAATACTCCGTCGGTGCGTGCTGGTGTCGAGACAACACTCACTTATGACGTGCGGGTCGACATAGGCCAACCCGCCGGCACGGGATTTGATGGGTTGCGCATAGAGACGTTGGCCGAAGCTCGTTTTATAAAACTGGAAATGGGTGATGATCTGGTGGAGGTTGAGCCCGATAGTGTAGTGGGTGGGATCGACGATTTGCGGATTCACTTCCCGTCTAACCGGATCAGTGAAGGGCGCGACGAGCGTTTGCGCGTAACTTTTAGCACCCGCTTATTTCTGTTCAGTACCATATTTTCGGGTCAGTTGCTGGATTCCACGGGGAGTTTGCCCCAGGCGTTGGCCGAAGGTGATGCGAACGCGGACGTGACAACTAACTCCCTGCGCGTCGTTTTCGATAGGGGTGGGGACTTGGTCCAGAGTTTCGAGTTCGATCCTCCAGTGATTACCCCAAATGGCGATGGGGTTAATGATGAAGGGGCATTCACTTACGTGCTCATTCATCTGGTGCAGCCAGCGGACACTGATGTTGCGGTTTACGATCTAACAGGGCGGATCGTGCGCAATCTGGTTTCGGATTCTGTCGCGGCGGGTCGCTATGCGCTGATATGGGATGGTACGAATAATGAAGGCGCTTCCGTGCCGCCTGGCGTCTATCTGGCTCGCATCAATGTTGCGACCGCTACAGGTAATATAAATCGAACTCGACTCGTCCACGTGGCGTATTGAAGATGGCGATGCTCAATTTTAGTTTGCTGCTGATTGTAGCCCTTCCCCTGGCCATATGTGCCCAGGTCGAACATTTAGTTATCGGAGAGGGCGGCGTGGGCTGGCCTGAGTCAACCGAATCCCTTATCGGCTTGGATGATTCTGCTTCCGTCGGCAGTTTGCAACCCGTAGAGTTGAATCCTTCTGTCAATTTAGCGGTGGGGCCGAAAACCGACAGCGGTCAGTTTACCAATGTATTCGGTCATGTTTGGTCGATTTCCGGCGTTGCGCCTCCCTTTGTTAGCGACAATTCCCCTTTTGTGTGGGGCGACCGTGGCAGGGCACAGGCGGTAGACGGCGACGGAGAGTCGGTGACGGATGTGACTACGGTCGGCCACTATAGTTTTGATTTGGGATTGCCCCTGCCGATAAATCGGGTGGTATTTTATGCACCCGAAAAGGGGCGTACAACCACGCGCGGGTCTTCTGGCTTATTAATTAAGGACCTATTCCCCAGACAATACGCGGTATCGGGTTCGCTTAATGAACGAGAGTTTTTATTCAAGAGTGCCAAGGTCAATTTCGATAATGTTCTTGCACAGAGTCTCAATCACAGTGAGCGGGTCGCTGACGTTCGTTTTCCCACTGCTTTTGCCCGTTTTATGCGCGTGCGTTTTCCGACGCGGGGTTTTATTGCTGAGGTAGAGTTCTACGGCGAAGGTTTCGCTCCCAAGACCCGATATGTTTCGCGGCTCTTTGATATGGAGGAACCGGTCAATTTCGGTCGTTTGCTCTACGACTTTGAAGTCTTTCGCAGCGAGGGGTTTGGCAGCGATCCGGTATTGGATCCAGATGCTGCCGTGCAACTGGCGGTTGAGGTCCGCAGTGGCCGTGACGATACGCCATTGGTCTACCATATAACTACGGAATTGGGCACGGAGCGCGAGGTGGAGTTTAAAGCATGGAATCGGGCGCCAGGTGCCGCTGGTGTTACGTCGGATGCGGTTCGAAACAGAGGCCTTGCTCCAGGCCAGCAAGGTTCCGTACAGGACGATGTCGCCAACTGGAGTTTTTGGTCGGCGCCACATCAAGTTTCGGGCGAGGATATTCAGGCGCCCGACGGTCGGCGCTTTGTACAGGTGCGCGCCTTTATCACTAGCGAAGACGTGTTTGCCTTCGGGCGGCTCAACTCGCTTTCGATTGAATTCTCGCCACTTTTGGCGAATCCGGTGGTGGGCGAGGTGGCGTTGAGGGAGGATCCAGAGCCGGCCAAAGGTGTCGTTGAGGTGCCGATTGGCGAGCAGGTGATATTGACCTACGATGTGCGGGCCGATTTCTCGTCGACCAAACAGGTCGGCTTCAATGCCATTCGACTGCGGACGCCAGAGGCGGTCGATTTCCAAGGCTTCGAGATGGGCGATCCGCTGCAAGCGGTCGAGCCGGACAGCCTAATCGTCGATGACGGGGAATTAGTGGTCTACTTCCCCTCGCACCCAATCACGCAAAACTCCAATCCGCCGATGCGTTTTATATTTGCCACGCGAGTTTTTAACTTCAATACGTTATTCGAGGGCGAGGTCTTCCAGATCGGCGGCGAGAATCTGTCGCAATCGATCGATAGTGGCGATGCGACGCCATTGGTATCGACGAACAACCTGCAAGTTTTTGCACCGCTCCAACAATTACAGGTGCTTTCGGGCATCGAGTTGGGGGGAGGTGGGGTGTTAACGCCGAACGGAGATGGCGTCAACGACGGGTTGGAATTGTCGTTTACATTGCAGGGGATTGAGGCTGGCGAAGTAGAGGTCGACATTTACGATTTGAGCGGTCGACTCGTGCGTCGCTTGGTGTCGGATACGCGGCGGGAGGGCCGGTATACGGAGGTATGGGATGGGACTGCAGATGGGAGCTCAGTGGTGCCGGGTATGTATCTGGCCCGGGTGTCGGTAGCAACGGATCAGGGCACTTTCGAGCAAATGCGTACCGTGGCGGTCGTCCATTAATATGGGTACGAACTGTTCACCCAGAGAGCCACATGAGATGGAAAAATATCATAGAATACGGCTGCTTTTGGTATATGTTTTGGTTGCATTGGGCCTAACGCTCAGCACTTCATACGCCGAAGAATTTCGTTTTGATCGATCTTCGGATTGGGATTCGTGGACTTTTCCCCGCGGTGCGCTGGTGCAATACGAGGATGGCAGTGTTGGACTGGGTCGGATCGATAAGGATATAAACGCCGTCGCAAACGCACGTGATTTTTTTCACACCATCAAAAAGTCCAGAACCCCTATACCGGGTGGAGTGCGATTTGTCTTTTCCGGCGAAGAGACAGCCGACAATTTGATCGACGGCCGAGCGGATACCTGGTGGCAGCCTTCCCAGGAAGATGTGGTTGAGGATTGGTGGGTAGAGGTTGATCTGGGGCGAATGGTCAATGCCACTAAGATTCGCTTGATCTTCCCCGATACGACGGGTGCTTTGCCCTTCCGCAATTTTAGCGTTTACGCCAATAACGGGCAGCGCGCTAACGCGGCAAAGGATGTGTTCCAGTTTGTTCGTTTAGGCCGGACGACCGAGCCGAATGATAAACGGGTGGTTGAATTCGATCTGCTAACGTTAGATCCCGGGGCGGCGACGGGGGAATTTATGGTAACAGGGGATACGCTTCGTTATGCCCCAGTGCAATATGTGCGTTTTGTCCCCGAAGAACATCATCCGGGCGCGGCGCTGGCCGAGATTGAAGTGATTGCGCTCGGCGACAATGTATCACTGGGTACGATAGAGCGGGGGGCGAGGTGCGCGCCGGGGCGAATATAACCAACGGCTCCGCATTTATAGATGGCGATCACAATACCAACTGGAGCGTTTCAGGAGGTCTTGATTGGGCGGGTGAAGGACATTACTTCGAGTGGGATTTGGGCGCTGTTTATTGGTTGGACAATTTGGTCCTCGAGGTCGGAGCGCCCATCGTTTATGGCGGTATCGCGACTATCCGCGATTTTGAAATTTCTACTTCCGATGGTACGCAGGTGGGCGGACTGACCTCGGACCGGGTGCGCAGCAATTACGATTACCAGCGACTGTCATTGGTTAATGCGACTCCGAGTCCCGTCAGAGACTTGTACGACTTTCGCTTTCCCGCTCGAAAGGTTCGACATCTTTTTTTCCGTAGGGTCAGTGCTTTTGACCTTGCCAAAGTTTTTTATCTCGTAGTCGAGATGGGACTTTATGGTGAAGGCCATGTAGCGGAAGTGGTCATGGAATCGGATTTTATTGATTTGGGTGGCACCAAGAGCATTCGCCAACTTAGTTGGGATGGGGACTTGCCGAAGGGCACGTATATCGAGATTCGCTCGCAGACCGGTGATACTTTTTTCATCGAGAACAAGTATTACAACAAGAATGGCATTGAAGTCACTGAAGCTCAGTGGAATAAACTGCCCAAATCGCAAAAACAAGATGTCGTTGAAATTCAGAAACCGGGCTCGGATTGGTCTGGCTGGGGTCCGGTTTACGTCGAGCCCACGGGAGTTTTTCTATCGCCGTCGCCGCGTGGCTATGTAAAGTTGCAGGTGAGATTGGGCAATGACAATCCGGAGGTCGCGCCGCTCTTGCGCAATATCGTGCTGCATTATGACGATGCGCTGATCAGTGGCGGGGTCACCAGCCGCATTTTGCCACGGCAGGCCGGCTTCGATTCACTGCAGGCATTCAGTTACACGCTGAAGCCGACATTCCAGACCGGCGATCAGGGGTTTGACCGGGTGCATATTCAGACGCCATTTCCCGTGGAGGATGTTGAGGTGGCAATCGGCGGCGAACCCGTAGTGCCGCTGGCAGTGGAAATGGTGGGGGATTCACTGCAGGTGGATTTGCCGCAGGTGGTGCGAAGAGATTCTGTGGACCTTCGGTTTAAGGTTAGGATTCAGGCCAATGCAACGGCCTTTGATGCCTGGGTCAGTCTGGCGGGAGAAAATTTGCAACAGGGGGTTCGCCCCGAAGAAGATGGTGCAGCGACGGTCTATGTGCCGTCAGTCGCCGATGGCAGCGATTTGATCCGCATGATCGAAATCACGCCGTTATTGTCACCCAATGGGGACGGAATCAACGACGAGGCGTTAATTCGCTTTGTGCTTGCGAAGATAGAAGAATCGCATCCCGAAGTGTCTATTCATGACCTGTCGGGTAGAAGAGTACGCGTAATCGCATCGGATACGGATGGTTTCCGGTGGGACGGGCGCGACGCAAGTGGACATTTGCTGCCTCCTGGGGCGTACATATGCCGAGTTGCCCTACTCGCCGATATTGGCGAGCAGTCGGCGCATCGCATCATTAATCTGGCCTACTAGTAGTGGCTCAATAAACGGATACTCAACTAGAAAGGGAGCCGAATGCGACGATCGCTTCTCTCCATCATCTTTTTGACCTTGTTCCTGGCAGACTACGCACTCGGTGCGGGGCTTGAGTCGGGTTTCTTCAGCCCATATACCACGACGGGTGTAAGAATCTCCCCCGAGACGATTACTCCTGCTTTGCGCAAGTGGTATTTGCCCCAGACTCTGTACGATATATACGGGTGGAAGAACTGGGAATATACCAACTACTCTAGGGACCACTATCAACGCTATACCGACATCGTATTGCAGGGGCAGCGTTTTTACGATATCTACGGCAATTATATCACTCGGGGTTGGGAGGTGTACGACTGGACGCAGGAGCATCCCGCCGAATTTGGCAGTGGGATCTCAAAATCGATCGAATTCGGTTCTTGGTTCAATCGCGTATTGATCTCCTCTGCCTCGAGAGGGCAGTTCAATATGTCGCTGACCATCGGAGAGATGTTGCGGTCGACGCTGACGCCGATGACCTTCTCGAAACCCATTTTTGATGGTGTACAGTGGGATATGAGCTCGGATAAATACGCGATGACCATTCTCGCCTCTCGTGCGAGTGCTCCGGCGGTGGTCGCCTCCTTCCGCGGCCTGCCTCCCTCGACCCGCACCACCTTCACTAACTTGATGGGTTTTAGGGGCACCGCGCAGGTGGGTGACTTCGTTAACATAGGTGCAACTTACGTAAATGCAGGTCACTGGAGTAGCTCGTTGGATGCCAACAATAATTCTCTGAAGGGCATGTTGAGCGGTCGGCTCAATACGGGCAATGTTCAGCGTCTACTGGTGCGCGTTTCGGACGATTCGCCCGAAGATGGCGTAGGCGGTGCGGTGCTGTTCTTGGAGAGAGTTTATATTGACGGGATACAGCATCCCGAGATCAAGCCGCTCATCGACGGTGGTATTCGTAGAAGGGGTCGGTTAGAGGCCAGTGGGGGCAATGTAATCACCTTGATCTATGATATCGAGCGCGATTTTCTGCCCGGTCCCGATGATTTGATCACCGACTTTAGAGAAATAAAAAAGATCGAAGTAGAGTTGGTTTTAGCTAATGATTACGCCATAGATATTGCCTCTAATATGCAGACCAACGATACTGGCGAGCCAATTTTTCTGCCGGTCGAGACTGCTAGAGGTAATATTCAGGATGGCTCGAACCAGCGCGTGGTGCGGTTTACCTATGGCATTCCTTCGGCTAACGAGATCGCGGGTTTAACTCTAGATATTTCCGATCTGTTCGGTTCGTTGAACATGCGAGCGGAGTATGATATCAACCGTAGGTTCAGGCGATTCCCCAACCAGAATATCCTCAAGGAGCAGGCGCTGGGTAAAACGACGGCCGAAGCCTATTACGCAACGATTTCTCATACGGCCTATCCTTGGTTCGCCTATGGCGAAACATTCAGCATGGAACCGGAATATAACACCAGCATGTTTATTCCAGATCAGCGGGGTTTTGTCGATTATGAGAACGATGCGACCTACCTATTCGAGTTCGTGGACGACAACGATGACCAGGATCGCTTCCCGGATTGGACGCGCCGTTACACCGGTGGCGGCAGCAGCAACGAAGCTGCGCGAGCGCGCACTGCAGACACCGCCGTCTTTCCAGGCTATGACGAAAACAACGATCTGGAATCCGATTTCAACCAGAACGCCAATGGTCAACCAGATTATGTCGAGCCTTTTATTCGCTACGATGTAGATCCCCTGGAGTTCCTTTACGGCACGGATATGAATAACAACACAGTGGTCGACCGTTTTGAGAACGACAGGGAGCCGGATTATCCCTACAAGCGGGATCACCAAGGTTACAACGTGTATGGTGGGGTTGAGTTCGAACCGGGCAATCGCCTGATGGTGGGGCGGATGAAGGAGCAGTTATTAAGTAACGACCGGGAAAGCGAATCGATTTACGGTATGTTAACCCTGCAGCGGGAAGTGCCTAGACACAAGTTGCGGTTACAACTTTTCGATTCGATACGCAAAGTTCAAGACAATATTCCGGAAGACGTGATCCTCTGGTTGCAGCCGCCATTTTCCACGGGTAGCATGCAGGATTTCGCCGATCCGCTGATCGCGCAGGATGCGTTGATCAACACGCTGTACATGAGCGCGAGATCGGGTAAATTCGCTCCACTCAACTTGGAGACCAAGGTTAAGCACGAGATCTATCATCAGCAGACTACGCGGGACGATATTCGCGACGAGACGCTTTTCGCCATGATCAACAAGGCGGATTACGAGATTCCCATTGGGGAAGAGTTGACCCTGTTGCCCAAGTGGAAACAACTCTTTTTGCGTAAAACGCCAAGTAATCGCGATGGTCTTAAAATCAGCGAATTGTCGAATATCCTATTTCTCATCTCGCAGTATGACATTTTGCCCACTTTGCGGTTGGAATCCGGTTTCGAATACGAGATCTTCCGCAATATCCGCCCGCGACCCGATCCGTTGCCAGCCGGTTATCGGCAAGACTTTGAGCAACTGGTGTTGGCCACGCAATTCTCTAACCAGTCTGATTATCTAGGATATCTGCTCAGGGCGAATATCGGCGGACGCTGGGAAAGGCGTAATTTCGAAAACGACTCGGAGACGAACCTCATCGTATTTATGACGGTCTACGCCGGTATTCGCTGACCCGGTCGGCGGGTTGTCGTCGCGGTTTTGCAGATGCGAAAGGTTTTACCGCTGTCGAATTCTATTTTAATGCGCTGGGTGGAGGTTCTGTCGTCGGTAATGTTGCTGGTCCCAATATTGGGAGCCTGTAATGTTAGTGACCGCGAAAGCCCTGCCGTAGAACCTCCACCAGCCCCGGTTTTTACCGAGGTCGCGCGTCAGGCTGGAATAGATTTTCAGCATATCAACGGAGCGACCGGGCGCTTTTATTACCCGGAAGCCTATGGCTCCGGAGTAATAATCCTCGATTACGACAACGACGGCAACCAAGACCTCTATCTTGTCAACAGTGCCGCGTTACCGGGTTTCATCGAATCCTTCGAACCGATAAACCAGTTATATCGCAATGATGGCGACGGCACGTTTACCGATGTCACCGCGCAAGCCGGCGTCGGTGATCGGGGTTACGGGTTGGGTGGGTGCGCCGCCGATTACGACAACGACGGCGATATAGATCTCTACGTGACCAATTTTGGTCCCAATGTATTATATCGCAACAACGGCGACGGCACCTTTGCCGATGTCACCGCAGAAGCTGGCGTCGGTGATTCAAGGATGAGCACCAGCGCTGCGTTTGCCGATTACGATGGCGACGGGGCGCTCGACTTATACGTTGCCAATAATGCTGAAGTGCCGATTGCCGATGCCAAAGAATGTCGACACGGAGTGGTAAAGGTCTACTGCGGTCCTGGGCAGTACGAGGGGGTAACGGGGGTACTGTATCATAACGAGGGTGATGGCAGCTTTGTTGACGTGACGCGGGAGGCCGGCATGTATGATGAATCTGGTCGTCAACTCGGAGTGGTGTTCAGCGATTACGACGATGACGGAGATATAGATCTGTATATCGCCAACGACACGAAGCCCAACTGGCTTTTTCGCAATGATGGCGGGGGGGCAATTCGCGGAAATTGGACTCGTTTCGGGTGTGGCTCTGACGCCCGATGCACGACCTGAGGCTGGGATGGGAACCGACTGGGGCGACTACAATCGCGACGGGTTGATGGATATCATCGTGTGCAACTTCCAGTGGGAAAGTTGTCGGTTGTTGGAGAATCGGGGCGATGGTTTTTTTGCGGATAAGACCTTTATATCCGGGTTGGGCGAGCCGACGTACTCGACCTTGACTTTTGGCACCGATTTTCTCGACTACAACAACGATGGGTTTCTCGATATTTTCATCGCGAATGGCCACGTCGACCCGAATATCGAAATAATTGATAGAGCAGGTCCGAAGTATGCCCAGCACGACCAGCTTTTCCGCAACAATGGCGATATGAGCTATAGCGAGGTTTCGAATCAGGCGGGATTGCAGCGCATACAGCCGATGGTGGGGAGGGGGGCGGCAGTGGCCGACTACGATAACGACGGCGACCTTGATATTTTTGTCAGCAACAACAACCAGAGGCCCATGTTGCTACGCAATGATGGAGGCAATGCCAATAACTGGCTTTCGATAAAGACGGTGGGCAGGAGCAGCAACCGAGACGGCATCGGGGCGCAGATAACTGTGACGGTGGGTGATCTAGTGCAAGTCGAGGAAGTCCGCAGTGGCAGCAGCTATCTGTCGCAAAACGATCTACGAGTCCATTTCGGTCTGGGCGATCACTCCTCTGTAGAGTCGATCAAGGTCCGCTGGCCGAGCGGCGTGGTGCAGACGTTGAGAGGAGTCGATGCAAATCAGTTCCTGGTTATCGAAGAGCCCGTCGCAAATTAGTCACAGCGCAATGTTAGTTGCTCCAAGGCGAATCGATGGAAGGTCGGCGCCGGTGCGTGAACCGGCAGGAATCGGGCGGGTTGTGATAGGCCTAGTGAGCTGTATCGCTTTGTTGGCGCAGGGATGTTCTACGGCCGAACAACGGCGCGAGAGTTCGTCAAAGTCGGCGGCGCAATTGAGGCAAGAGTTACAGGTCCTTGAAACGGATTACAAAGAAAAAATAGGCAAGAATCCGCAGGATGCCGACCTCTTCGTTGGGTTGGGTGGTGTATTGCTGCAGCAGAGCCGGTTTGATGAAGCGCTGAAAGCCTATGGCGCCGCCCTGGATATAGATTCGCTCGAGGCCAGTGCTTTTGCTGGTTTTGGCAAGGTGCTATTTAGTCGGGGCAATGTTGATCAGGCGATCAATGCTTATGCGCGAGCGCTAATTCTCGATCCCGATAATGTTGAGACCTATCGGAGACTCGGCGATGCTTATTTGCGCATGCGCCGCTATATCAAAGCCCAGGAGGCCTATCAGTCGGCGTTGGCGATAGAGCCGGACCACGCGAGGACTCACTACAATATCGGCGTGGCGTATTCGGGTTGGCGTTCTTATAAGTCTGCCGTCTCGTCCCTCAAAAAAGCAACCGAATTAGACGAGCAATACGGACTCGCTTTCTATACCTTGGGTGATCTGCAGTGCCAAAAGCTAGGGGAGTGCGGGAAGGCAGTCTCCGCCATGCAGACTGCAGTTCGATTGGAATCGGATAATGCGGCATTTCTCGTAGGCTTAGGACGGGTTTATCTTCGGCTCAACAAATACGCAGAGTCTGAAGGTGCGTTCCGCCAGGCCAGCGAGCAGGACTCTTCTTTGGCAACGGCGCAAAACGGGTTGGGCCAGGCCCTCGCCGGTTTGGAGCGTTACGCGGAGGCGGAGAACCATTTGCGGCAGGCGCTTCGGCTCAACCCCGCCTATCCGGAGGCGCACTACAATTTGTCCGGGGTTTATCTAAAGCAGGGCAAAGTACAAGAAGGGCAGCGACAGAAGAAGATTTTCGATCGGGTCAATTCCTACTTCGATGCGATTCGCAAGAGTCGTATGCTATTGGCGACCAATCCCAATGATCCGACAGCCCATTACAATATGGGGACCGTATATTCCAAATTGGGTTTACCAGAAAAGGCGGCCGAGGCGTTTAAGCGTTCGCTGGCGATAAACCCGATGCACGTGCAGGCGTGGCATAACCTCGGCAGCGCCCACATGCGCTTGGAACGTAGAAACGAGGCGATCGTCGCCTACCGGCAGGCGCTCGCTATTGATGACAGCTATGAATTGGCCTGGAGCAACCTAGGTAATGCCTATCTGCTGGATGGGTATCCGGGACAAGCTAGGTTAGCCTATAAAAAAGCACTGGAGTTGCATCCGGGGTATACCGATGCGTTGCAAGGTTTGGGCAATGTCGCGCTGCAGGAAGGGGCTAACCAAGAGGCTTTGGATTACTACAAGGCCGTGTTGGTGGGTGATGCCGGTTACAATAATGCGCATTATGGCATGGCGATGGCGTATCGTGGACTTGGTGATTCGACTCGCGCGGCGATTGAATTGCGGGCCTTCGAGAAGAGACCATAAGCGCTGTGTGAAGCTGAAATTCTACAATCGACGGAGGCGGATATGAAACGCTGGACCACCCTACTACTGTGTGTGATGTTGACGGGTTGCGCGACAGTTTTAAAAAGCGAAGCAAGGCCAATTAATGTCAACAGTGCATCGCGGGCTCAATTGGAATTGTTGCCTGGTATCGGGCCGGCGACAGCCCAAAGGATTATCGAAGGCAGGCCCTTTATAAAGCGAGATGATCTGCTCAATATTAAAGGCATCGACCAAGAACTGCTAAAAAAGATAAAACCGTTGGTAACGACCGGAAGAGAAAAGCCCAGCGAACGGCGTTAGTAAGCGTATCAGGCGGGTTCGGCATCTGCAATAGAGAGGCCGAAAAGCTATTCGCCCTCCCGTTTACCTGAGCAATTCAACGTGACGGAGGTACTACGCGCTGTCGTTAAATCTGCCGCCGATGACTAAAAAAACACCCAAGTTCAGAAGGTCCTTAAGCATCCGCAGCCCCCTTTAATAACGTCCATTTATCCGGCATTAGGTCCGCTTGGATCGTCACGCTGATATTGGATGGTATATTACGCAATATTTTTATTCATAAGACCGCGATACATCTCGTGCTTGTTGTTTGTTCGATTCGAGCACGCTGCAGAGCGTTCTTTTCTTACGCATGCGCCATCCTGTTGTACAGCCGCAAATTTTAAGCGGCAACTTCGCCGGCTTGTTGAGAATACAATCTATGGCCGAAGCCGATCGATCATATGTCATGCGCACGGGCATCAGCCTGCGGGCGATGGTCGCCGGCGCTTTATCGTCGGCGACCATCGCCGTCGCGTTGCCCTATGGCGAATTTGTACTCAATGGGACACAGATGGGGCTGAACTCCTCTACGCCGGCGGCTTTTTTTCTGCTATTTCTGTTGGTTGCCCTGATACAGCCGCTGCTTGGGCTGCTTAGGCCCCGTTGGATGTTCACACCCGCCGAGTTACTGAGTATCGCGGTGATGATGATGATCACAACCGCGATCGCCGGCAGGGGTTTTGTCAGTATAGCCGTACCAATCATCAGCGGAGCGTTTTACTTTGCAACGCCAGAAAATGGTTGGGAAGATCTGCTAGTACAGCACATCCCCATTTGGCTGATACCTCAAGACACCAGCGCGATTAAGGGATTTTATGAAGGTCTGCCCGAAGGCGCACCCGTTCCGTGGAGCCCTTGGTTAGAGCCGCTCGCCTGGTGGTTCTTGTTCATGGTGGCCTTCTATGTTGTGGTTATTTGTCTGATGGTGGTTATGCGGCGGCAATGGATGGATCGCGAGCGACTGCTCTATCCGCTGACCCAGGTACCGTTGAGTATGGTGCAGGACGGGGCGAGGCCCTCACCGATTAAACCTTTTCTGAAAAAACCGAGCATGTGGTTGGGCGCAGCAGTACCATTCACATTGCACGGGGTGAATGGTCTCAGCCATTATTACGAGTATATCGGAGAATTGACCTTCTCGCATACCTTCTCGTTGATCCAGCATATGGTAACGCTGTATTTGCGCTTTGATTGCATGTGGACCGGCCTTGCTTATCTGGTCAATACCAATATCACTTTCAGCCTGTGGTTTTTCTTTTTATTAGCCAAAATCGAACAAGCCGTGCTTGCGCGCATCGGCTTGGCCGGCACTGAAGGGCTCGATATTTTCAGCCACACCGCCCATACGGCCATCTTGAGTCACCAAGTCATGGGGGCGATGATCGTCATGGTCGGCACGGGATTGTGGACGGCGCGCAGGCATTTGTCCGATGTGGTGCGACACCTCTGGCGCAGCGATCGAAGATCGGACAGCGATGAACTCATATCGTATCGCGCGGCGACCATTGGAATGGTATCGGGTATTGTCTTTATGTCTGCCTGGCTGTGGCGATCGGGGATGCCGCTCTGGGCGGTTGTGCTCTATCTGATGGGGGCCTTCATTATTTTCCTCGCCTTGACCCGAGTTATTGTCGAAGCAGGGCTAGCGGCAGCGGTTCAGGGCCTGTCCGGTTGTGGGCTTTTGGTTTCGAGTGTTGGCTCCTCCGTGCTCGGGGTGCAGGGATTGGTGGCGTCGGGTATGACGCTGGCCTGGGCGGGTGACCTGCTGGTGTTCATGATGGCGCCCTGTGCAAATGGCCTGCGCATGCTGCACGGTTTGGCCCAGTATCGGCAGCGCATTTTGGTAATGATGGGGATGGCGATGGTCATTGGGCTGGTGGGTGGGGTCGCTACGATAATTGTACTGAGCTATAAATACGGAGCTAACAACTACCATGGCTCCTGGGCTTGGTTCGCACGAGAGCCGTTTCGTTTTGCCGCCAATCTGGCGTTGAACCCCACTGGGCCCAACTGGGGCGGCTGGCTGTGGAATGGAGTCGGGGCCGTTATCATGGCGGGACTGATCTGGGCACGGCACCACCTACTGTGGTGGCCCTTGCATCCGATCGGCTATCTCGCCAGTAGTACTTGGATCCTAAATAGCGTATGGTTCAGCATCTTTGTGGCCTGGTTGGTCAAGACGATAGTATTGCATTTTATGGGCTCGAATGGCTATCGGGCAACGCGCATGTTTTTTTTAGGAATGGTGTTGGGCCAATTCGTCGCCGGTGGTTTCTGGATGGTGCTCGACGGTTTTACGGGTATGACCGACAATCGGATTCGCATGTATTGATCGCACTGGATTAAAATAATAAAGGGACACCTATGATGAAGCGACTGTTTCCTTGTGTTTGTATCTGTTTCATACTAATAGCATGCAGTTCCGACAATGGTCCGACGGAATCCGTCGAGCAAGTGCCCCGCAATCGCACACTGATTCTGGGTACTACATTGATGACGGATTACGATTCGTTCAACCCCTTTATCCTCGGCACCTCGTCTCCCGGTTTTGACTATCTCTTCGAGCCGCTCTATTTCTACAATGCTTATGTTGACGAGGACAATATAATACCGTGGATCGCGACTAGTCACGAATTCAACGACGATTTTACCGAAGTCACTATCCATATTCGACCGGAGGTGAAGTGGAGCGACGGCCAGCCCTGGACGGCGCACGATCTCAAATTCACGGTCGATCTGCTAAAAACGCATGCGCCTGAGCTATCTTTTTCGACCGATATAGATACTTGGGTTGAGAAGGTCGAAGTGCCGGATTCGCTCAGTGCGGTATTTACGCTGAAGGCGCCGAATCCTCGCTTCGTATTCTCCTATTTCACCTATAATTTCGGCAATGGCATTCACATCGTGCCCAAGCATATCTGGGAGGGCAAGGATCCGACCACTTTCAAGAACCTCGATATTGCCAAGGGCTTGCCCGTCGTCAGTGGGCCTTATCGCTTGAGCCTGTCCGAACCGTTGCAGCGAATCTGGGATGTGCGCGAGGACTGGTGGGGCGCGACGACCGGCTTTCAGCGGTTGCCCAAGGTCGAGCGGATAATCTATTTGCCGCAGGGGGATGAGAATAAGTGGGTGCAAATGATGATCGCCAACCAGATGGACCAATGCATTGACCTGCGCCCGGCCAATATAAAGGCGTTGCTCGACGCCAATCCCAATGTGACAACTTGGTCCGGTCGCGACCTACCCTATGGTTATCGCGATTGGTGGCCCCCGGTGCTGGGTTTCAATGTCCTCGAAAAACCCTTTGATGACGCGGAAGTTCGCTGGGCGGTAAATTACGCGATCGACCGCGAGCAATTAGTGAAAATTGGTTGGCAGGGCGCGGGTGAATATACTCTGTTGCCCTTTCCCGATTTCCCGCCCTTAAAAAAGTATACGAGCCAAGTGCAAGACCTGCTCGAAAAACACGGCGTCAATGAGCACAATCCAGCTAAAACCGCGCAAATCATGCAGCGCAAAGGGTGGAGCAAGGATGCCGAAGGGCTGTGGGTCAAGGGCGGCGAAAGGGTCAGAATACCGATCGTAGTGTATCCCGGCTTGTTCCAAGACTTCACTCCTATATTGGTCAAACAGCTCCGAAACGCTGGTTTCGATGCTAGTTTCCGCATGTTCTCCGACGCCTATACGACGATGTCTCAGGGCACGGCGCGGGCGTATGTCATCGGGATCGGCGGATCGGTACGCGATCCGTATTTCACGCTCAGGCTATTCCACAGCCGCTTCGTCAAACCGACGGGTACGGCCACGCCATATTATTGGCGTTGGGCCAATGGGGATTTTGACCGTCTAGTCGACCAGATGGGCCAGGTCTCCCCAGACGACCCGGCGTTGATACCGCTCTTTCGCGAGGCGATGGATATTTGGATTTCCGAGATGCCGGTGGTGCCACTGTTGCAGTGGTTTCACCGCATTCCTCACAATCAGACCTATTGGACCAACTGGCCCTCAGTTGAAAATCCCTATATGAACAGCGCCTATTGGGTCCGCTCGTTTTTGATCGTGTTATTGGGGCTGGAACCGGCCAAATCGTGACCGCTCGGCACGGCAAATTGACGCCGACGCGCGTTGCTGATGATCGGCAGCAGGCATGAGACAGAGTGGGCGTTTTGCCGTAGAAAATTATACTGCCGGCCGAGGCCATCCGATCTGTTATATTATGTCATGCGGTAGCGACTCCAAGTGCAGGTCGATAGCAGTTCTGAAAGAGAGGCATTTATGAAGCGACTTTTCCTCATTTGTTTTCTGACGCTGTCGGCGGCGGGAGCGGCGACCTGGATGACTGAGCCCGATATGGGCAGCGACGTGCCGGTCATTTACTGGGCGACCGATCCCAACCCCGCGCGCATCGAGCAGGTCGACAAATTTCACAAGTGGTTGGTCAAAAACGGACATACCACCCCGGACGGCAAGGCCCGCGTCGAGTTGCGCTTAGAGACGGTCAGTGCGGATCGCAAGGGAGTGATTCAGGGGGTGTCGGGTGTGGCGGCCGATATCATGGATTGCAATGTTCCCTGGTATCAGGCGATCGGATTGCTGGCCGATGTCACTAACGAGGCGGCGCAATACAACTTCGGCATCGACCAGACCTACGGCGCCTTAGAACCGCTATTGACCGTCGATGGGCGGCAATACGGTTTTCCTTGTAATGTCAATGTCATGGCTTTGTGGGTCAATGTCGATACCTTTGAAAAGCTAGGTATGAATCCACCGCCACAGCATTGGGACTTCGCCACCTTTGAACGCATCGGCAAGGAATTCGTCAAGCGCGCCAACAAGACGGGTGAGCGCCAGACCGTGTTCTTTATGAACAAGTTCGAACACGCCTATCTTACTCGCGCGATGCACCGCAGCTTGGGGGCGTCGGAATTCAATGAGACCTTGACGCGTTCCGGTCTGGACCACGAGGGTTTCGCAACGACCTTGGCCAAGATCTACCAGTGGACCTACGTAGACCACCTCGCCGCCAGCGCCGCCGAGGAGTCGGCCTTCGCCGCTGAATCGGGTTATAGCGGTGCGGGCTTGGCGCTTTTTAGTCGCGGCAATTACGGCATGTATTTTATCGGTCGCTGGTGCCTGATCCGCTTCCGCCAGTTCGAAGATCCACCGAGAGTATCGGTCAGCAATATACCCTATGGTGAGTTTGCCAACGCGGTGATCAGTTCCCGCACCGCCGCGGTTTATGCCGGGTCTAAGCACCCTGAGGAAGCCAAGCTCTTTCTCGCCTATCTGGCCAGCGAAGATTATAACCAGCAAATCGTCACTTCAGCCGATGCGATGCCGCCCAATCCCGCATTTACGCGTACCGAGGACTATTTGCGCCCGCCGGAATACGCCAATGAATGGGGCTCGCATGAGGTGCCGGCCCAGGGGGCTGAGACGATTGCCATCGTAACTGCGGTCAGTCCGTTTGTGCCTTCGGCGACGGTGGATCGCTACATAAAAATGGCGTTTGACGAAGTGATGGCCGATCTAGTCACACCGGAGGCCGCAGGCCGGGATGCAGCGCGGCGAATCGACGCCGAGATTCAGTTGACACTCAAGGACAGTCCCAAGCTGCAGCGCAAATACGACGAGCTCATCAAACTGCAGGCGAAGATCGACCAGTATCGCAAAGAAGGGCGGCCAGTGCCTTTGGCATGGATCAAAAATCCATTCCATCAGCGTTACTATGCGAGCAAGGGGTGGCTGGCGAAAACGGGAACGGAGGTGAGCGCCAATGATTAGCAAGCAACGACGCGATACGCTGATCGGGCTTGGCTTTCTCGCTCCCAATATTCTGGGTTTTCTGACCTTCACCCTGGGACCGCTGGTCTTTAGTCTGTTTCTGGCTTTCACTAACTGGGACTTGCGTTTGCACAATATGTTCAAAGAAGAAGAACTGCAGATTGTCTTCTTTGAGAATTTTATTCGGCTCTTTAAAGATCCGGATTTCTGGAAGTATTTGGGCAATACCCTCTTTCTGATGATGGGCATTCCCTTTGCCATCGCAGGCAGTCTCTTCGCTGCTATTTTGCTCAGCAAAGACACGCGCGGCGGCAACGACTGGGTGTGGAAAAGGCTGGTTGCGACGGCGGGCTTAATTTTTGGTCTGGGATGTTTGGTAATGGTTGGCACAGAAGCAACGGCGATGACGCTGCTCGTCGGCGGAATGACGGGTTTGATCCTCGTCGGCGGCACACTGGGCGGCACGACGGTCTATCGCACGCTCTTTTTTATGCCGCATTTCACGTCCGGCGTGGCGACCTTTATCCTGTGGAAGAAGCTCTACAATCCCAGCACTGGACCGATTACCAATTCACTGCGACCGTTGCTCGACTCGATAGGTGTGACGGTGCAAGCCTTACCGGCTTCCGGGGTACAGGGCAGTGCATGGATCTGTAGCGGACTGATGCTGGCGCTGTTTTTCTTGGGCATTTGGAAGTTCCAAGCGGCGTGGAAAGACGGTGAAATGGGTTGGTCGACGATCTTAATTTCGATGACTTTCTCATCGCTGCCACCATTATTCGCCACGCGTTGGGCCTTTGGCGATAGTGGCTTGATAGTCGCCAGCTGCGCGCTGGCGATCTTGCTCTTTGGGGTGGGACGGATAGTGGTGCGCGGGCAAGACTTTTCCTGTAGATCGGACGCGGGTTTGGGCAGCGGTCTGATGCTCGGGTCGATGTTGATGGTGGCGCAGTTTATCTTGCTGGGGCTGGGCAATGTGCTGTATGGTTTGCCGCTGCAAGCCGCCGATGGCCTTGAACCGCCGGAGTGGTTGACACAATACGATTGGGCGAAACCGTCGATCATGCTGATGGGATTGTGGGCGGCCATAGGCTCGAACAATATGCTGCTCTATCTGGCTGGGCTGACCAGTATCCCCGGCGAGCTCTATGAAGCGGCCGATATCGACGGGGCTTCGTCCTTCCAGCGCTTTTGGCATGTGACCTGGCCGCAATTGGCGCCGGTGACCTTTTTCATCACCATTATGAGTGTGATCGGCGGTTTGCAGGGCGGCTTCGAAATGGCGCGCGTAATGACCCAGGGCGGGCCGGCTGGCTCGACCACGACGCTGAGTTATTTTGTCTATAATGAAGGCTTCACCACTGGGCGACTGGGTTATGCCGCAGGTATCTCGTGGGCGATGTTCATGCTAGTCTTCGCCGTGACGCTGTTCAACTGGAAGTTCGGCAACCGTCAGGTTAACGATTGATATGAGCCACATAGAGACTACTCAAAATCGCACCCGCGGCTTTTTGCTGCGCAAGTATATTTCGACCGGCCTACTGCACATTGTATTGACGATCTTTAGCCTCAGTCTGGCGATGCCTTTCGTATGGATGGCACTGACTGGCTTCAAGACGCTCGACGAGGTGGGGTTGGAGAGTTGGATTCCCAACGAGTTTATGTGGTCGAATTACGCGGAAGTCTTCGAGACTGAGGGCATTCAGTTCGGCCGCTGGTACTGGAATAGCATCTACGTCGCGGCTTTTGTGACCTTGTTGCAGGTGTTCACTAGTTCGTTGGCTGCCTTTAGTTTCGCCCGCCTTCAGTGGCGGTGGCGGGACAAGGCCTTTTTGCTCTACCTGGGCACCATGATGCTGCCATGGCTGGTGATGATGGTACCGAATTACCAGTTGATGATCAAGCTGGGCATAGTCGACACCTATGCCGGTCTGATCATACCGGCTTCTTTCAGCGCCTTCGGCACCTTTCTTTTGCGACAGTTTATGCTGGGCATTCCCTCATCGCTGGACGAGGCAGCCGAGATTGACGGCGCGAATAAGTGGCAACTGTTCTGGGACGTGATCTTGCCGCTGGCGCGGCCGGGTCTGATCACGTTGTCTATCTTCACCTTTATCGGCAACTACCACAGTTTTTTCTGGCCGCTGGTGATGATGAAGAGCGTGCACCGCTACACCTTGCCGATAGGGTTGTTGTTTTTCGACTCGACCCAGGGGCAGCAGACCAATTTGTTGATGGCGGCGATTACCATGTCGGTAGTGCCGATGATTGTGCTCTTTGTCGTGCTGCAGAAGCATCTGGTAGAGGGGATTCAGCTTGGGGCGGTCAAAGGGTAAATCGGAATTTCAAACTACATACCGTAAAGAAAGAAGAGATCGATGAAGTGTAGAATTGCAAGATTCAGTTTAGTACTCGCCATGCTCGTCGTCTTGCCGCAGATGGCGGTGAGTGACCCCGTGTCTTTACGCGACGATGTTAAAATCCGCAAAGTGCTACAACTGCCTAAGAGGACAATGCGCATCGCCAAGGACCCACGCGATAACACACTCTACACATTGACCGCGATGGGAACGATTTCTCGTGTCTTGCTCAAGGGCGAGGATGAGCGCGTAGGTCCCCGGATCGCCCGTGGCTTGCTAAATGTCGATACCGGAGAGTTTAGCTGGGCCCATTTCGATCCGAATGGCGAGGTGCCCGCTGGCGTTCCATTGGCCGATGTTCTAGCTGCCGGCGAGGAAGGGCTCGCCCGCATGCAGAATCCCATTGACGGCAAACGTTATTCGCTGTCGTCCGTTGATGGGTCGATTATTTTGCCGCCGCGCACGGTCGTTGCCACGCCCGTCGACTACGGCATCGAATTTCCGCGCGCTATATTTATCGACTCTGAGGGTATTTTCTATATCATCCTCGATACGGAGAAAGCTAATTCGTCTTCCACGCAGCAACTTTATACCAGTTCCGACCACGGCTATAACGACACGCAGGGTTTTGACATCGGGCCGGACGGCAGTTTCTATCTCGGCTCAACTACCCGCGAAAGTGGCGACCGGGTGACCCACGCCGTGCGTGGTTTGCTCGATCCGGCGACCGGGGTCCACAACTGGGCGACGATCGCCAGCACCGAGCGAATTCCTCCCGGCAGCAAAAATCACCCGCATCCAGGTGTCACGGTCAGTCCCGACGGGCGTTCAGTTTTTATCAATAGCGGGTCGCGCACTGATCACGGCGAGGAGGCCGATGGTCTGCGCGAGGTACCGCTATCCGCGACGATTCTACGGGTACCCACCGACGGCGAAGGCTTGATTATTCCGGCCGACGGAGAAGCGTTGAGGGCATCCGGATTTCTCTTTGCCGATGGCTTACGCAATGCCTTCGACACGGCTTTTGCTGGCAATGGCGATCTATTCGCCGGCGACAACGGGCCCGATAGCGACCAGCCTGAGGCCGTCAGCTGGGTGCGCGAAGGACATCACTACGGCTTTCCTTGGCGCATCGGAGGCATCAATAATCCCACGCAATTTCCCGATTACGATCCGACCACTGACAACTACATCTTGCACAATCCCTCTCGTTTAGTACGTGAAGATCGGTTCAATAACGACCCGAGCTTTCCGCCGCCGCCGATGGCCTTTACCGACCCTGTAACTAATCTCGGTCCCGATGGCGACCGATTCCGCGATCCAGCCACAGGCGATGTTATCGACGCGAGTGATAGGGGAATGGGAATGAATACCCTTACACCGCACAGTTCGCCGCTTGGGCTAGTCTTCGATGTCGACAATGCGTTGAGTCCCGAGTTTATGGGCGATGGTTTTGTGCTGCGTACGGGGGGCGACTGCTGCGATTTGATCAATATCTTCAACGACCCCGACCAGGATTTGTTGCATATGGATCTGGAGAAGGTCGGTGACAATTACCAGGGGAACTTTACTCGCCTCGTTAGCGATTTTCGCGGTCCGATCGATGCGGAGATCATCGGCAACAAAATCTACGTCGTCGAGTGGGGTGGGGATCATTTTCTCTGGGAGATCACTTTGCCGGCGGGCGACGGGATGACGGCGGTGGAAGAGATTGGCGGTGCGACTCAGCCCGAGCAATCCTCGCTGGCGCAGAATTATCCCAATCCCTTCAACCCCAATACGACGATTGAATATCAAGTTGATCGCTTTGGCGCGGTTGAGCTGACGGTATATGATATATTGGGTCGCAAGATCCGCACCTTGCTCGACACCGAACAGATCCCTGGTCGTTATCGGTTGCAGTGGGACGGTTTGGCCGATGACGGGACGGCTGCCGCCAGTGGAATCTATCTCTATCGGCTGCAGGCCGGTACTTTTAGCGAGACGCGTCGACTGACGTTGCTGAAGTGACGGCAAGTGACAGGTACTTGCTTTTGAAGGATCATACGAAGTATATGAATAGGTAGTATACGAGATTGTATCGGGGCTGATTCTCTGTGGGGAATCAGCCCCTTGGTCATATCGTCGGGCGCGACGTGTTTCGACGTCATTGTGGTGCGAATGCGACGGACCATAGCACGATCCCGAGTAGCGATAGGCAAGCCCCAGACCCCGTATATCAGCCGTGGGCCCCAGCGCCGACCCAACCGACCCAAAGCCCTGACAAAGCCTGAGGACCTGCCCCAGGTGAATGCTTCCTACTGGTGGATATCGCAGCGATCGGCAGCCTCCCGTCCGCACAGCAGGACAAATGCCCATTGAGCCCAAAGCCGCCAGCGCGTTGTGTTGGTGATTGGCGAAACGCCGCAGGGCCGACGACAGGTGTGGCCGTGGTTCGATAGATAGCCATTCTGTCCTCTGCCAGGCTCCCAGAAACAGCGGTCGGTCGCTGCAAAATAGATTGGATACGGTGGCGAATATGTAGACTTGGCCTGTGCTGATGCAGAGGACTTGGGGAACGATCAGCCCGATTGTGGTAGTTCTGCGCGGTGGCTGGTCTGTGTTACAGTGCAGCGAGACAAATCGGTCGCCGGACCCGATAAGAATGAAGGTCAACAAACTTGTCAAAGAGGGCAGATTCGATTTGTATGCAATAACGGTAGGTCCTATGTTGGAGTATCACTGAGCTCAAAAAAAATCGCAACACAAACACATAATTGTCGCTGTCTACAGTACGATAAATTTCCATGGGAATTGATTCATTGATGGTATTGGGATACGTACGACGTGGTATTTTTTGGAGTTGGGGACTATTCTTTTGTTTGGCCTGCAGTGGGACCAATGCGGATCGACCAGGAATCGAGCCTATTGATAATACCGCGCGCTCGGTGCCGAGTGCATCTGCATCGCCAGGTGGTGATATTCCGCGAGATGCGTGGCCGGAGCACTGGTTTCAGCCGCCGCGGAAGGCGTCCGAAGTTGGCTTGACGACTTTTCACCAAGCTCCGATGCTAGACGCATTGGTGGCCTCTGGTGAACTGCCTCCCGTCGATGAACGTTTGCCCGACGACCCGATGGTGGTGGAGCCGATCGACGAGATCGGTCTCTACGGCGGAACTGCGAGGCTGTTTTTTGCCGGCGAGAGCTTAGTTAACGTGCCTGAAGGCGTGCTGCGGCCGGGGCCGCAGATGAGGGTCAATCTACCGAATTGGGCAGAAAAAGCCGAGTATAGTAATGGCGCGATGACTTTGCGGATCACCCTGCGGCCCGGTCACAGGTGGTCCGACGGTCACCCGCTGACGGCCGACGACTACCTGTTCTGGTTC